>ERZ1026870.132-NODE-132-length-45584-cov-34.124382_pt1 | contig 45584 bp, 37 predicted proteins | sample MGYA00380165_ERZ1026870 | MGnify/ENA primary metagenome ERZ1026870 (study PRJEB33269, sample SAMEA4719801) | human gut metagenome | biome: human-associated habitat; feature: organic feature; material: feces | place: Cameroon | collected 2013-10 ...
ACATACTATAGTCGATGTACGACTTCTTCATCTCCTCCTCAATGTTGATTTTCTGAACTCTGTCCAGATCAATTGTTTGATTTTCGTCCATTGATTTTTATAATAATTATTTCTTACTTCATTTTAGAGAGCGGTTTTCAAACAGAAAATCGCCTCAAATGCCTTTTATTTTCGCTATACGCGATTTTAAGGCTGTCTTCAAGGGTGTAAAATTACAAAAAATATTTGGATTAACATTGCTTAGAGGGCTTAAAAAACGCGTTTTAAGAGATTTTATACCAACACTTCACCAGCTCGCCACCTCACCACTACAACATCAAACCTCACCACTACAACATCAAACCTCACCACCACAACATCAAACCTCACCATCTCACCACAACACCACCACAACATCCATGTTACAATTCCGTTAAAACCACATTTAAATGTTGTACGTTCGGATTATTAGGTATAACTTTGCACCCAAAACAAACAAAAGTAACACATGTTTCATCTTTCAGAATTTATTTTCTTAGGCGGCTTTATTGTGTTCATAGCCGCAATCCTCGTGCTCGACATGCTCGTTATCGACAAGAAAGCGCACGAGGTATCGATACGTGAGGCAGGCACATGGACTGCCGTTTGGATAACACTCGCACTCGCCTTCTCGGCTTTCCTTTGGTTCAAGGGCGACATGGTGCACGGCATAAGCAGCTTTGCCGACCTTAAAGCCGTGGCATCGGCGTATGCTCCGCACCTAAAGCTCGATCCGTCGGACTTCGAGGCGAGCCTGCAGCAGTATCGCCACTACATGACTATCAGCTACATATCGGGCTACCTCATCGAGAAAACGCTGTCTGTAGATAACCTCTTCGTAATGATGATGATATTCACGGCGTTCGGCGTGGGCAAGAACGAGTATCAGCATGTGCTCAACTGGGGCATACTGGGTGCAATCGTGCTGCGCTTCGTGTTCATCTTCCTCGGTGCGGCAATCATCAGTCGCTTCGACTGGGTGCTGCTGGTTTTCGGAGGCGTACTTATATATAGTGGTGTAAAGATGTTCCTCGACCGCAACAAGAAGGAGGAGATGGACGTTCAGAAGAATCCTATCGTGCGACTGCTCTCCAAAACCGGCCGCATACACACACAGTTTGAGGGCGACCATTTCTTTGTGCGCAAGGCAGGCAGATTGCTCTTCACACCGCTCTTCGTGACGGTGCTCGTGATAGAATTCAGCGACTTGATATTCGCCTTCGACAGTATTCCGGCGGTATTCTCGGTGTCGCTCGACCCTTACGTAGTGTTCTTCTCTAACATCTTCGCCATTCTCGGCTTGCGTGCGATGTTCTTCCTATTAGCAGCTATTGCCGACCGTTTCCGCTATCTGAAAACGGGCGTGTGCGTGCTGCTGCTCTTCATCGGTGCGAAAATGCTCATACATGAATGGGTGGAGATTGACGCTGTGACTTCGCTCTGCATCATCCTCGCAGTGCTCGTCGCAAGCATCGGTGCGTCGCTGCTGCCGCAGCGTAAGAAGGCATAGTATACATGCTTGCGAAAATATAAAACATGCTTGCGAAAATATAAAAAAAGCGGGAAACAGTGTCTCTATAAGCCGGGTTCTGTTTCTCGCACCGCATTGCTGCGATGCGAGCCTTCTGTCATTTATCTACTACGCAGGTCGCCCTGCGTCTCCAGCATTCTACCCTCCACCGTCACTATGGTCGGACGGGACGCCCTCAAACGATGGTATACATGAACTTGCAGCCCCCAGATGGTACAGCCCGATGATCGCCCACCGGCTGGTGGTCTCTTACACCACCTTCTCACCCTTACCACACACGAGGCGTGGCGGTTATTTTCTTCTACCGACACCTGCCGTCGCCGACAGCTTCTACTTTCGGAAGTGGGGTTCCCTGTGCTGCCCGGACTTTCCTCTCCTGCGCCTATGCACAGCAGCGACAGAACCGAGACACTGTTTCCAACAAGATGCAAAGTTACGGAAAATTGCGCACATAGGGCAATTTTCCGTAATTTATTTGAATAAAAGTAGACAATAAGAGTGGTCTACTCCATTAGAAATTAACACCCAAACTGAGCGAGAGACTGCGATTGTGCGATGTATCGAACTCGTCGTGACAGATATTGGCGAGGCCGAGGTCGTAGGTGAGGTCGGCATAGAACAGGTCGTAGGTTACGCCGCAACCGAAGCGCAAACCGCCATCGAAACGCTTGAACTTGTGCTTCGAGAAAGAATGAACAGCATCACGCTCGGCAAAATCCTTCACCTTTCCACCAATGCCCAACGCGAAGTAGCCACCGGCAAGTGGCTGCACCGAGAAGTGCTCGTTTACCTGGAAGCCGTATTTCACAACGATCGGGAGTTCTAAATAGCGCAGACTATAGGTTATCTTCTTGCCTTCATATAGATTCTTACCACCTTTTTCTACGTACATCAGTCCACCTTCAAGGAATACGGGGGCTTTCGGAGAGAGCTGCATACCAGTGAACACGCCAAAGTTTAGTCCGGTTTTTGTGCTACCTCCATCAAGTTCCTTTTTGTCAGAGTTGACAGTGGTGAACGACGGACCAAAGCGCAGACCCATGTAAACGCCCTCTCTACCGAAGCGGTCGTAACGATTGGCGTACATCGAGAAATCGCGTCCGCCACGATAGTTGTTGCCTTGATATCCCTGTGCCTCCATGGTAAGAACCGAGGTTAATAACACTATTGCTACAATTAAAAACTTCTTCATTTATAAAAACGTGTTTTGGTTAATGTTGCGAATTTACAACAATTTTGACTAATAACAAGAGTTTTATCCCTATTAATTGTTATGGATTTCCCTATTATGCCACAATTAAAGAATAAAAGAAAAACTTTTAGCATATTGTTCCACGCTTCGGGGTTACGCCGTGTGCTTGATTTAAGTCATATTATGCGAGGTTTCTGTTTTATGACTGCACCGTTAGCTGATTATTTCCGTAACTTTGCAGTATAAAATAAATAAAGGATAACCAGTTATATTTTATTTTCAGGATGCAAAAGAAAGAATCTTTCAGCAGATGGTTGCCCCTTGTAGGGCTTACCTTTGCCGTGTTCGTGTTCAACACCTCAGAGTTTATGCCTATCGGTCTGCTCACAGACATTGCCACCGACCTTAACATCAGCGAGGCTCGCGCCGGACTGCTCATCTCGGTGTACGCCTGGGTGGTTGCGATAATGTCGCTGCCACTGATGATAAAGGCATCGAAGATGGAGCTGAAGCGGTTGTTGCTGTCCATAATAGCGTTGTTCGTGGTGAGCCATGTAGGGTCGGCATTAGCCGAAGGCTATTACACGCTGATGCTCTCGCGCATCGGTGTGGCTTGCGCCCACTCTATATTCTGGTCGATAGCCTCGCCGCTCGCTGTGCGCACCGTGCCCGACGGAAAGCGTGCCTTAGCACTGAGTGCTATTGCCACAGGTTCGTCGGTAGCCATGGTTGTCGGTCTGCCGCTGGGTCGCGTGGTAGGTCTCTACGTAGGTTGGCGAATGGCGTTCATGAGCATCGCCATCATCTCCGCCCTCATATTCGTGTTCATACTCGTGGTGTTTCCCAAACTGCAGAGCCGCGGCAAATTCGCCTTCAAGCAGCTGCCTGAGTTGCTACACAACCGCGTGCTGGTAGGCGTATTCATTATGTCGGTGCTCTTCGCCACAGCCCATTACACCTGCTACAGCTACATCGAGCCGTTCATGGGCAAGGTGGCAGCCATGTCGCCCGAAACAGTGACGCTGGTACTCATCGTGTTCGGCGGTTCGGGTATGCTCGGCAGTATAGCCTTCTCAAAGTACTATATGGCTAACCCACGCCGCTTCATACTGGCGGTGACGTTAGGCCCCGCCTTGTGCATGATGATGCTGCAGGCTGCGACTGCGGGCATGGCGTACACCCTCGCGGTCTGCATCTTGTGGGGAGCCATGGCTACGGCGTTCAACATAGCCTTTCAGGACAACACCATACGCTTTGCGCCGGAGAACGCCACGTCGATAGGCATGTCTATCTTTTCGGGCATATTCAACCTCGGCATAGGCAGTGGTGCCTACGTGGGCGGACTGGTGGTGAGCCGACTGTCGATAGAATACATAGGCTACGCTGGCGGAGCTATCGGTGTCATTGCAACGCTTTACCTGGTGCTGCGCTACTTCCCCAACATGAGGCGCAGGGAGGCGGCGGAAATAAAACAAAAGTAAAAAAGGAGGGTTGGTTTTCTAATAGCCGTTAATATGTTAAATTGTAGTGTTAAAATGGGATAAAGATGCGTGTCAATTTGTCAGATTAACATTTTTTGCGTCTAAATTTGCAACCACGAAAACAGAAACGCTGTTGTTTTAACACAACATTACACGCATAGAACGGCAATATGTCAGAACAAGCAGACAGCGTTAAGTAGGTCGTAAACGATTAGAAAACAATAACAAAACAAGAAAATAAACAGAACTATGAAAAAGTATTCTAAGTATTTTGTTGTGGCAATGAGCACCCTCGCCTTTGCCTTTTCCACCGGAACATTAATCAAGGTGAACGCAACACCAGCCGCAGCGGCAGCCGTACCGGCACAGCCGGTCGATCTGACATACGCTGCGGAGAAGTCGCTGCCGTCGGTTGTACATATCCTCAGCACAAAGAACTCGAAGGTGCAGACCGTGGAGGTGGAGAACGACCCGTTCTCCGACTTCTTCTCTGACCCATTCGGTTTCTTCGGCAATCCACAAGGCAACGGTGGCAAGCAGCGTCGCAGCGTGCGCACACCGAAGCAGCAGGGCTCGGGCTCGGGCGTTATCATCTCTGCCGACGGCTACATCGTGACGAACAACCACGTGGTGGCAGACGCTGACGAGCTGACCGTGACACTCAACGACAATAAGGAATACTCGGCACGCATCATCGGCACGGACAAGGCTTCCGACCTGGCACTCATCAAGATTGACGGCAAGAACCTGCCAGCCATCACTATCGCCAACAGCGACGACATCAAGGTGGGCGAATGGGTGCTCGCCGTGGGCAACCCGTTCAACCTTACGAACACCGTGACGGCGGGCATCGTGAGCGCTAAGGCACGCTCGCTCTATCAGAATGGTGTGGAGTCGTTCATACAGACCGACGCCGCCATCAACCCTGGCAACTCGGGCGGTGCTCTCGTCAACACACGCGGCGAGCTCATCGGCATCAACGCCATGCTCTACTCGCAGACTGGCTCGTTCAGCGGCTACGGCTTCGCTATACCAACGTCGATTATGAACAAGGTGGTGGCAGACTTGAAGCAGTACGGCACCGTGCAGCGTGCACTCATCGGCATACAGGGTCAGGACGTGAAGAACTATGTAGATGCCAAGAAAGACAAGGGCGAGGACATTGACCTCGGCACAATGGAGGGCATCTACGTGGCTAAGGTGACAGAAGAGAGCGCGGCTGAAGAGGCTGGCATGAAGGAAGGCGATGTCATCACTGCTATCGACGGCAAACCTGTAAACAAGATGGCTGAGCTACAGGAAGTGCTCGCCAAGAAGCGCCCGGGCGACAAGGTGACTGTGACTTATCTGCGCGACAAGAAGAAGGCTACAAAGACCGTAACGCTGAAGAACGAGAAGGGCAACACACAGGTTGTGAAGAAGGCAGACCTCGACGTGCTCGGCGGCAACTTCCGCGCTATCACGAACGCACAGAAGGAACAGCTGAACATCGGCTACGGCTTGGAGGTACTGAAGGTGAACTCGGGCAGACTGAAGACCGCAGGCATCACAAAGGGATTCATCATCCAGCGCGTGAACGACAACGCAGTGAAGACCATAGACGACTTGCAGAACGCTGTAAAGGAGGCATCTACAAGCAAGGATCCGGTGCTCTATATCCAGGGCGTTTATCCTACGGGCAAGAAGGCTTACTTCGCCGTGCCTTTGGAAGACTAAACAAATAGGTGAATATGGCATCCACACCATAACCACAAACATTGATAGCGGAGGACTCAGAAAAAGCCCTTCGCTATTTTTTTTGTTGTCAATTCAGCATCCGCATCGGTCGATACGAGCATCCGCATCGGTCGATGCAGACATCCGCGTCGGTCGATGCAGACATCCGCGTCGGTCGGTGCAGACATCCGCGTCGGTCGATGCAGACATCCGCGTCGGTCGATGCAGACATCCGCGTCGGTCGATGCAGAATAAAAAAAAGCAACTACTACATTATTAGTTTTACCAAACAGCAATAAAAATAAGTAGATTAAAATTTGCTGCAACCAATAGAAATAACTAAATTTGCAGAATGATGCGCGCAAAGCGCACCCACCCTTTTAACAATAAAATAATATCAAAAAAAGCAACACTTAATGAGACAACTGAAAATCATCAAATCGATTACCAATCGAGAGAACGCCTCACTCGATAAGTATCTTCAGGAGATTGGCCACGAAGAGCTGATTTCTGCAGAAGAGGAAGTAGAGCTTGCACACCGCATAAAGAACGGCGACCGCAAGGCTCTTGAGAAGTTGACAAAGGCAAATCTGCGTTTCGTAGTCTCTGTTGCTAAGCAATATCAAAACCAAGGCCTCTCGCTGCCCGACCTCATCAACGAGGGCAACATCGGACTGTTGAAGGCAGCTGAGAAGTTCGACGAGACGCGTGGCTTCAAGTTCATATCCTACGCCGTGTGGTGGATCAGACAGAGCATCCTGCAGGCAATAGCCGAGCAGAGTCGCGTGGTACGATTGCCACTCAATCAGGTGGGCAGCGTGAACAAGATAAAGCGCATACTCAACCAGTTCGAGCAGGAGAACGAACGCCGACCGAGCATCGACGAGATTGCAGAGCAAACCGACATGCCGCACGAGAAGATCGAGGACGTGCTGAAGGTAGATACACACCAGGTAAGCGTAGACGCACCGATGACCGAAGGCGACGGAGCAAGTATGCTCGACTTTATGCCGAACGACTCCGAACCATCGACCGATAACGAACTCGTGATGGAATCGATGCGCGAAGAGATTGCACTCGCCCTGTCGGTTCTCAACGAACGCGAACGCAATGTGGTGGAAGCCTTCTACGGCATCAATCAGCCCGAATGCACAATGGAAGAGATTGGCAACAAATACGGACTCACACGCGAACGTGTACGCCAAATCAGAGAGAAGGCGATACGCAAACTGAAACAGAATACAAAGAACAAGCTGCTCAAGGCTTATCTTGGCAGATAACGATAACACAACGAAAGAAATGAAAATACGCACAATCCTGGCATTGGCAATGCTGCTCATGCCGTCGCTTATCTTCGCACTGCAGAAGCAAGAGCGACTCTACGTCTACGGAATAGCCACATCGTTCAACGATTCAACGGTGTACATCACGGATATACAGCAGCTCGACTCGGCTTGGGTAGATGCAAAAACCGACTTTCTGTATAGTCGCAACAACTACTCTTATCAGTTGCGCGAGCACCTAAAAGCTAACGGATGCGCCACACCTACCTGCGTCACCGTCTTCGCTAAGAAACGTAAGCAGATAGAGAAGAAATACATGGCTACAAAGAAGCGCTACACAACCAAGGGACGCTACAACGTGAAATCAATAACAAAACACGACTTTACGTACTCATGTATCGTACCGGATGACAGCGAGCGCATAGATTTGCAGAAAAAGGAGTCGAAGAAGAAATAAATGAACAACATATCTGAATACTGCATCGCAGAACATAACATAAGGGTTGTTTTCACAGCAAACGACAGAAACAGCCCTGAATTGATAGCGTCGTTTGAGCCTTTCAGAACGAAAGGTTCAAACGACGATTTTCTTTTTACACTACACGTAGACGACACGCTAAAACCCATAACGAAAGAACATCGCGAACGCATAGACACCTTCGACACGGGCAACGGCGACACCATCGTCGACCAACTCGACAACGGAGGCTATCAGTACATACTAAAGGACATCGAAGGACGCAGCTGCTGTCTGCTACAGACCAACAAGGACTTCAGCGAAGGCGTGTGCGCACTGAACGGCAACGAACAGATGCGACACTTCGGACTGAACAACGCACTGATGATGCTCTACGCCTTCCGCAGCAGCTTCTTCCACACACTGCTCATACACGCCTCACTCGTCAGAAACAACGGCTACGGCTATGCGTTCATCGCAAAAAGCGGCACCGGCAAGAGCACACACACGCAACTATGGCTGAAGCACATTCCAGGGTCGGACCTGATGAACGACGACAACCCCATCGTGCGCGTCATCGACGGACGCACATTTATCTACGGTAGTCCGTGGAGCGGAAAGACCCCTTGCTACCGCGACGTGAAGGCACCACTCGGAGCCATCACACAGATTACACGCGCCAAGAGCAACAGCATAGAACGTTTGTCGCCAACAATAGCCTTCACATACATACTGCCTGCATGTTCCACAATGAAGTGGGATAAGGCAGTATTCCGCAATACCTACGACACGGTTATCAAGGTTATCGAAACCTCACAATACGTCTATGTACTACACTGCCTGCCCGACAAAGAGGCTGCAGAAGTGAGTTTTAACACACTATCCGCACCGCATCAACAAAACATCACCTCACCATGCCAATCCCAAGCAAACAGTTCAACAACGCGCAACTGATACCCCATTTCGTGGAGCTACTCAACCAAGGACACACCGTCACGTTCAAGCTGCGCGGCTTCAGTATGCGCCCCTTTCTTGAGGACGGACGCGACTGCGCGATACTCAGCAAGCACACCACAGTGCATCGTGGCGACGCAGTGCTGGCAGAGATTAGTCCAGGCAGATATGTGCTACACCGCATCGTGAACATCGACGGCGACAAGGTGACGTTGCGTGGCGACGGCAATCTAAACACCGAACAATGCTCACTCGCCGACATTCGCGGCATAGCAACAGCGTTCTACCGCAAGGGACGAAGCACTCCCGACTACACATCGGGACGAAAATGGCGCATCTATTCGGCTATCTGGACACGTCTGCTACCCATCCGCCGCTACCTACTGTTCATCTATAGAAAAGTAAAAAAGTAAACAGTAGGAGGTATGGGCATCTTGCCCATACCACGCACCCACAAAGCATTTAAAAGGAAAAAAGTAAAAAGACAATGAAGATAAAGAAAGGATTCGTCCTTAGGGACATTTGCGGCGAAAACATAATCGTTGCAGAAGGCAAAGAGAACATCGACTTCACAAAAATCATCAGCATGAACGAGAGTGCTGCTCTTCTTTGGGAAGGCGTAAAGAACAAAGAGTTCGACGCAGAAACGCTCAAAGAGCTGCTATGCGAGAAATACGACATCGACAACGCTACGGCGGAGAACGACGCAAAAGCACTACTCGACAGCTGGATAAAGGCAGGAATAGTTGAGTAATACCCAAAAACGGCATATCCCTTGTTTGAGATATGCCGTTTTTTATGACTTCAATATATACAAAAACTTAGTACTTCAGAACCTTGGCAGCCACATTCTTAAACTGAGGCATCGCCTTTCCGATAGAAGCACCGATGTAAGTAGGATCGCAAACCACATACTTCTTTCCACCAACAGTGACGAAGTCGCCCGATACATTCTCGTTGAAGCACACTGCAGTAGCAATATGATTAGGATAATCGAGCAATACGACATCGAGCTTCAGCAGATTGCGCACCAGATACGAATAGAGTACAGAACGATCTTCGCAGTCGCAATACGGATAGTAGAAGAGTTCCTCAACGAAGAACGGCTTCTCATAACCGAACTGCTCTTGGTCGGTAGCGTACTGGAAGCCGGTCTGCACAAAGTTGATGAGCAGATTGGCTGCCTCTGCCTCACCCTTTCCATTTACTAATGGTGCGAGTGTTGAGAGCACCTTGCTGGCAACAGATGGGTTCACTTCGGCGTTCACATACACGCTATAGTCGCACTGCGGCATACTGCCATAGAACTCCATCAGCGATTTTGGAACGTCTACAGACACAGCAACCGAACCCGAACGATTCTTATGTACTGAGTTCACCATACCAGCATTAAGTGCTGGAGCATGATTAACCTGCATGTTCAGTTTGCTTTTAGCCTTCGGCGAATCCTCTTGACACATATAGAACTGGCACGACTCATTACTTGTGAGGTTGTAATAGTTGAGTCCGTCCTTTGTAAAGTATGGATGACCATAGACCTGACAATCAGCAGCAACGAACAGAAGCATCTGATTGCGATCGGCACGGCGCGCCATCTTCGACTTGTAGCCAAGCTCGTTGAGCAGGAATTGCTGCATCACAACAGCAGCGTTCTCATCAGTGCAGAGTGTCTTAGAGGCTTCACGAACGAAGAGGAATATACCCCAATCGTTGAGGTTGAGCTCCTTCTTCACCTTACGACAATCGTCTACCAACGCCTTATAATCGGCCTTACACATAGCCTCGTAAGCATCAGCAATGGCGTTCTCACGCATATTGCCTATCGAACAAACACCTTTCAACGACTTATCAACATATACCTTCTGTCCACAGAAGTTCACCATCTGCTTGTCTGAAGAAGCCGTAAAGAGCTCACCAGTAGGTGCTGACGGCTTAACTGCCGGAGGTGTTACGGGAACAACAACAGGCTTGGTTGTTGGAGCTGTTGGTTGAGCGTTCGGACAAGTCGGCTTAGCGTTCGGGCAAGTCGGCTTAGCGTTCGGGCAAGTCGGCTTAGCGTTCGGGCAAGTCGGCTTGGTTGCTGGAGCAGCAGGCTTAGCATTCGGGCAAGCAGGCTTAGCGTTTGGACAAGCAGGCTTAGCGTTCGGGCAAGCAGGCTTGGTTGCTGGAGCAGCAGGCTTAGCGTTTGGACAAGCAGGCTTAGCGTTCGGGCAAGCAGGCTTAGCATTCGGGCAAGTCGGCTTGGTTGCTGGAGCAGCAGGCTTAGCGTTTGGACAAGTCGGCTTAGCGTTCGGACAGGTCGGCTTAGCGTTCGGACAAGCAGGCTTGGTTGCTGGAGCAGCAGGCTTAGCATTCGGGCAAGTCGGCTTAGCATTCGGGCAAGTCGGCTTGGTTGCTGGAGCAGCAGGCTTAGCGTTCGGACAAGTCGGCTTAGCGTTCGGGCAAGTCGGCTTGGTTGCTGGAGCAGCAGGCTGAGGAGTTGGAACTGGAGCTGGAACTGGAGCTGGGGTTTCAGGCTTTACCACGGGCTGAGGCTTTTCACTCTCGGTGTCCACTGGCTGGCGTCGCTTGTTAGTATTGTCAACCTTCTTGTGCGGCTTGTCAAACGTCACCTTTTCACCTCCATCAATCACTCTTCCCTGAGGACGCTGTTTACTCTCTTTAGTCGATTGTCCGAGAATTTCTTCAATAGTAAGCTCTACGGGAGTGGTGTCAGGATCCTTCTTCTCGTCGTACACAACGGGCTTAACAGGCTCAGGCTTAACACGCTTCTCCACGGGCTTTTTAGAGTCGAACTCTTTCCACGGATTGCGTAAGAAACTAATGAATTGCTTGTTTGCATCATCGATAAACTTATCAAACGATGCTATTTCACTATTCACAAAGTCATCGAAATCGTCTACAACTTGTGCCTGAGTCCCCATACAACATGTTACGCAGAAAGCTAATAATATAAATCTTTTCATTTGTACGGGTTTTATTTTAATGGTTTTTATCTAAAAAATCCGAAGAAGAGCAGACAAGTCTACCCTTCTCCGGATTGATTACAATATCTTCAAGATATTACTCGTCCATTTCAACAGGGTCGCCGATGAACTCCTCAACCTGCTGTGAGAGATCGTTAAGAGCTGCCTTCTTCTTTGCCTCCTTTGCAGCAAGCTCACGAGCCTTCTTAGCTGCTGACTCATCGATAGTCATGTACACCTGGAACTCCTTAGAGCCGCCCTTCTCGCGAACGAGAGTGAAGTGCATCTTAACGAGACCTGCAATCTTTGTATTCACGCCCATCTCATAAGCAGCACCGAACTTATCGATTTCTTCCTCCGACATACCTTCTGCGTCTGAAGACATAAGGCTCTTCATCTTACCAACTACCTGAGCCTTAGCACGGCTTGCGTAGCTTGTGATACCATTCATCATAGCGTTCTCACGACCAATCTTAGGGTTCTTGCCTACAGCAATACCTGTAAGAACGAGGTGATTCTCCTCATCACCCTCTACGTATGTGCGATACTTTGTAAGCGCATACTCCATTGTAGAAGCTGTAGCAAGCAATGACCAACCTGCCTTCTTCCACTCCTTACAAGTCTTCTTAATATCCTTCTTCAACAATTTCGACTGAGCGAAAGCTGCAGATGAGCCACAGAAGATAAGTGCGATAGCCAATAATACGTTAAAAATTCTCTGTTTCATAATAGTCAAGTTTTAATTGTTATAAATTTAATTGTTACCTATTTCTATTTCATTACTCTCAATTGGTTTTCTATTGCATTACTCCCAGTTGGTTGAGTATGGCAATGCTACCTTTATTGGTTCGATTGCTCCTGTGTCTGGGTTTACTACATTGAGCGTGCCCTTCACAAATCCGAAGTCGTTCTTCTTTACTTGACGAAGCGAATACTCGCCCTGTGCCAGCATCTTTATCTGGATGAGTCCCTTTGTAGAGTAGATTGCGTCAACGTTATCGAAGACGAGTGGCACTGCAATATCAGGCACATTGAGCTCAAAACTCTTCACTGCGAACTTATTGCCGTTGCGGTTGTTCACAGTAAGACGCACTGTTACGTCCGTGACTTCACGTTCTGCAGCATCTACCATAGCTGCTGTAAGCAGCACCTTGCCCTCCGGTGCAATAGAGAACTTCTGACTGCCAAAGCCACTACCGGCTTCTGTGAGCGAAATCTTATAAGTGAGACGTTTGCCATCAAGACGAAGCATTACGTCAATAGTATTCTCTTCGTCCTCAATACACTCGCTATCATCGTATGTAACGAGGAATGTGCCGTCGGTTGTTGGACGCACGTTGAGCTGAGTCACGCTGCTCGACTTCACTGTCGGCAATGTAGACACCTTAACAGGTCTGCCTTTCAAGAGCACCTGACAGCTATATTGTCCACGTTTAACAAACTTACCTGTGAGTGTGAGCGCATCGTAGAGCTGAAGATAGCGCTTCTTCAAGCCTTCCACCTGCTCAAGGCGTACATCGTCGAAGAAGTATGCCTTCAGAGCGTTGAGTCCAGTAGTGGCAGCTTTAATGTCTTCTACTGACTCGATGTTGTCAATCTTTTGTGCCAAAGCCTCGTACTTGGCGGTCATCTCCTGGTCGAGAGCCTCAAACTCTGCCTGCAGTGTGCGCTGCTCGCGACGAGAGTAAGGATAAAGCACCGAATACTCGTAGTAGCTCTCGCCCGTCTTCTTGTCCTGAACACGCTGCCAGTATATTCCAGCTATCTTGTTCGACGAGATACCTTTAAGGAAAGGTAAGTTAGCCGACTTTATCTTCGAGAGACGTGTAAATTCATCGCGCGACTGCACGTTGTCGTCCTCCACTATCTCGCTCGACTCATTGCGCTGCGACACGCTTACGTTGCTTGCTACAGAGAGGATGATGCGCTCTGTAACCTCAGCCATTGCCTTCACCTGCGCATCTGCTATAGTATTGGCGGTAACGGTGACAACAAGTGCACTTGGGTTAGCCGTATTGACCCACTCAGGAGCTTTTTTTGCGCTACGCTCCACAACTTTTGTCTGTGCTAATGACATGCAGCATGTGGCTACGAGCAGACACAAAGTCAATGATATTCTCTTCATAATAAGTTGTTTAAATTTTATCGTTAGTATCAGTAAATGTATTGGGTAGTTTTTATTGCCAATCCACCTTCAAGTTACGAATCTCTACATAACCATTGCGCACCTTTAGCTTCATATACGAAATAGTCTCAATCGGGTGATCATAATTGACGATGTAGAAGTCGTGCTTCAAATTGACACGAGCTGGCATACTAACCCATTCGTAAGATGAACCATTTGCTATAACAGCTTTGTTTTCGCGTGGAAGTTCTTTACCATTGTCGTCAATAACTACATCCAATGATATATCGCCATTCGCAATGTTCACATTCTGGTTGACATACTCGGCTTTGATCGTGATGCGGCGTTGTGTTGGCTCACCCTTACAACTGAGAACACGGAACTCGAGGTCATTCATAGAGATTGTTATCTCGCACTTAGGAGCAGCGGGAGCTTCAGCAGGCACTGGTTTCTCCACAATTTTCTCCACAACAACAGGTTTCTCTACCACCTTTTCTACTACGACCGGCTTCTCTACCACCTTTTCAACAATCACAGTGTCTGGCTTTGTGCCCAACTTTGCAAGAATTTGCTCCTGCAGAGCGTAAGCCTGATCATAGCATGGGATATTGGCAGTGGCAGCAGAGAGATAGCTAATAGCTTCTTTGTAACGCTGCTGATTGTAAAGTGCTTTTGCTTTCTGCAATATGAAAGCGCAATTGGTAGAATAGTACTCTTCAATCTTCTTGCGTGCAGTATTGATGAATTGCTTATAGGCAGGGTCAGTCACCTTGATGCCCTTTATCATCGACTTCATAGCCTTATCCTTGCTACCAAGCGATTCACCCTCCAATTCAATTGATGTGCTGTAATATTCGGCACCATCGATAATGTTCTTGGCAATGAGCACTAACTCGCCTTGTGCGATAGGCACGTCAAGCACGACACCATCCTTAGTAGAGATAATCTTCTCTACAGATATAGTTGGCTCTATGGCAAACACATTATAAAGATCAGCAGCACCAGCTCCATTGCGATCGAACACCTGACGAAGCTTCAAGTCGAGGGCGTTGGTCACAGATGCTGACATACCATCTGCCTCTGCCTTCAATATAGAGAACTGAATATCGGTTTGCGCCATTGCTATCGTTGCAGATAGAAAGAATACAATTTGTAATAGTATTTTCTTCATAAAGTCGGTTATTTAGTTATTTTGAGTACAAAAGTATTAAATAATATAATAAAGTCCAAATTTTTTTTGAATAATATACAAAAATAAGGTGGAACTTTAACAATTCCACCTTATTCTATTATATATAGTATTTTTACTCAATCACTACGAGCGGAGAGTCCTCAAGTACGCTCTCGCCAGTCTTCACGCAGATAGCCGTCACCTTTCCGTCCTTCTCAGCTTCGAGATTGTTAGCCATCTTCATTGCTTCGAGCACAACGACTACGTCGCCTACCTTCACCTCGTCGCCTACAGCAACCTTTATTTCGGTTACTACGCCTGGCAGCGGAGCCTTGAGCGCGTTGGCTGTGTTCACGTTGGCAGCACTTGCTGTCTCGCCTTCCTCTGCTTCGGCAGCCGGCTGACCAAGCACTACCTTCTTCTTCTCGGGCTCAGCCTCCTGCTCCATCTCTACCTTGAAGGCCTCACCATTTACGGTTACGTCGGCGATATTGCCCTCAACGTCTTCTATCTGTACCTTGTACTCCTTGCCGTCGATTGTATATTTAAACTCTTTCATTTCTTTTTTATGGTTTTGCTGTTAAACTTAAGAACTTGGCGTTCCACATAGTCTGACGTGGCTGTATGGTGATGAAGCCCGGTTCTTTATCGTGTACGTTGTTGCCCTGATACTCATATAGAGCCATGGCAATGGCAGCATATATATTCTTGTCCATACCTGTATATTTGTTTACTTGTAACCTGTCTACTTGTTTACTCGTCTACTTGTAAAACAAATTACATCGGCATACAACCATGCTTCTTAGCCGGCAGCTGCTGACGCTTTGTAGCGAGCTGTGCCAGACCGCGACAGATGCGGAAACGTGTGTTGCGCGGCTCGATTACGTCGTCGATATAGCCGTAAGAAGCTGCCTCGTACGGGTTTGCGAACTTCTCTGTGTACTCGTCTTCCTTCTCTGCGAGGAACGCCTGAACGTCTTCGCCAGCTTCCTTCTTAGCTTTAGCTTCCTTGCCGCAGAGGATTGCAACAGCACCGCTTGCACCCATAACCGCAATCTCTGAAGACGGCCATGCGAAGTTGAGGTCTGAACGCAACTGCTTGCAGCCCATAACGATGTGCGAACCGCCGTAACTCTTGCGCAGAGTGATTGTAATCTTTGGAACGGTAGCCTCGCCGTAAGCGTAGAGCAACTGTGCACCATGCTGAATAACGGCGTTGTACTCCTGACCTGTACCTGGCAGGAAACCAGGCACGTCGACAAGCGACACGATAGGAATGTTGAACGCATCGCAGAAGCGCACGAAGCGTGCTGCCTTACGGCTTGCGTTAACATCGAGAACGCCTGCGTAAGCAGCCGGCTGGTTGGCTACGATACCAACGCTCTGACCGTTGAAGCGTGCGAAACCGATGATGATGTTCTTAGCGAACTTAGGCTGTATCTCGAAGAACTCGCCGTTGTCGGTGATGGCACCGATAACCTTGTACATATCGTAAGCCTTGTTCGGGTCGTCGGGGATAATCTCGTTGAGAGAGTCCTCCATACGGTTGATTGGGTCGTTGCACTCTACGCGCGGAGCCTCTTCTGTGTTGTTGCTCGGGATGAACGAGAGCAGGCTCTTTATCATCTCGATAGCCTCTTCCTCTGTCTTTGCAGCGAAGTGTGTCACACCGCTCTTCGTAGCGTGTACCGATGCACCGCCGAGGTGCTCAGCGTCGATGTCCTCGCCCGTAACGGTCTTCACTACCTTCGGACCTGTGAGGAACATATATGAAGTCTGCTCCTTCATTATGATGAAGTCGGTGAGAGCTGGCGAGTAAACTGCACCGCCTGCGCACGGACCCATGATAGCCGAGATCTGTGGGATTACGCCCGAAGCGAGGATGTTGCGCTCGAAGATTTCGCCGTAGCCAGCGAGGGCGCAGATGCCTTCCTGAATACGTGCACCGCCCGAGTCGTTCATGCAAATAACTGGTGCGCCCATGGTCATAGCCATGTCCATCACCTTGCAAATCTTCTGTGCCATTGTCTCAGAGAGCGAACCGCCGTTGACGGTGAAGTCCTGAGCATATACGTAAACCAAACGGCCGCCTACTGTAGCGCTACCTGCTACGACACCGTCGCCATAGTAGTGCTTCTTTTCCATACCGAAGTTAGTACAACGATGCTTCTTAAACATGTCGTACTCCTCGAACGAACCTTCGTCGACGAGCATCTCGATGCGCTCGCGTGCTGTGTATTTGCCGCGTGCGTGCTGCTTCTCAATAGCTTTTTCGCCGCCACCGAGACGAGCCTGTTCGCGCTTAGCGACCAGCTCCTTGATTTTTTCTACTTGTTTGCTCATAATTTTATTTTGCTATTTCTTTGTTCTTTCTTTAGCGTATGAAATCGCGTATATACTATTTAGAGTGCAAAATTACTAAAAAAAGAACAAAGAAGGCTATATCATTGATATAAATTTTGTTACTGCATTATTTCGTTTGTGCCGACACTGGCTTCTGTCTGCCTTACTTCATGCTGTCGTCGACGAACGAGAAGGGCAGCAGATCTTTAGCCGACTGCAGGCTGTAGACTCCTTTTTTGCCGTAGAGCAGCACGCGGATGGGTTTCTTGTAGCGGTCTTCCACACCGAGTATCACCTGGCGACAGGCTCCGCATGGACTCACTGGTTCGTCGAGCAGTCCGCCTGTGTTGCGTGCCGCGATAGCGAGTGTCGAAACGGGCTGGTCGGGATAGTTTGCCTGTGCTGCGAAGATGGCTGTGCGCTCGGCGCACGTGCCTGATGGGAATGCTGCGTTCTCTTGGTTTGCGCCTGTTACGATGGTGCCGTCGGCGAGGCGCAATGCTGCTCCTACGTAAAAATTGCTGTACGGAGCGTATGCACCGTTGGTGGCTTCCAACGCACGCTCTACGAGTTCGCGGTCAGCAGTGTTCAGTTCGTCGAGCTGATAGTGCTCAACGCGAATGTTGATGTTTATTTCTTTCATAGTTTAAAGGTGGTGGTGAGATGTTGTTGTGGTGAGGTGGTGAGGTGGTGAGGTGGTGAGGTGGTGAGGTGGTGATGATGGGGTGAGATGGGGTGATGATGGGATGAGATGGTGAAACCTTACTCTTGCGGATTAGGTTCTTCCGTCTTTTCCTCCTTGAATTCGTATGCTCCCACGTCTGGTCGCTCGTCGCGCGGCATGGCGTTGCGGTCGGTTTTGGTAGCCGTAGCAGGGTCGGCGCGGTCGATAGCCACTGATGTCTTTGCGAGTCGGAAGTCGTAGTCCTGCTTGTCGCCGTCCACCTTTCGGAAGTGGTTGGTGCAAACAGAGTCGGCATTCTCTTTCTCCTCGAACACTACGTTTACGAAGTGCGGCAGTTCTTTCTCGTCCGTCACTTCGGGGGTGCGTATCACGCAGTTCTCAAACTTATAGTTGAAAGCGTTCGGTTCTGCGGCATCCTCGCCCGTAGCATCCTTCACGGGCTTTCCGCCCATCATCTCGTCTGCGCTATAGCCCGTGATGAGCGTGTTGCGACAGACGAACTGCTGCAGCGGATGCTTCAGAGCCGAGAAGCTGAGCGCACTGGCACGATTGGAGTCGAACGGATAGAACTGTGCCAGCGTGCAGTTGTTCACCTGCACGTCGCCTCCGTCCACGCCCAAGCAGTTGTTGAGCGCGTTCGTCAGCTGCGAGTTCTCTACCGTCACCTTCGAATTTTCTACATACAGCGCGTGTCCCTGACAGTTGTGTATGGTCGAATTGGCTATGGTGAGCGTCTGCCGAGCCACATCCGACGAGTCGACACGCACGCCATGGAACGCGCTGTGCAAGTCGGTGAACTCCATCCGGTTGTCGTACGACTTCTCCAGGAAGTGCACGCCGTTCCATAGTCCGCTCATGCGGTCGTATGGCAGATAGTCGAACATATGGTCGAGGCGGTCGCCGCGCAGCGTTACGGGCTGGTCGGCGGTGCCTTTGCATACGAGTCGTCCCTTCACGTCGATGCCTGCCCCGTCGTGAAAGAAGAGCGTAGCACCCGGCGCTATAGTGAGCGTAGCGCCCTCCTCTACGGTCAGCGGACCGTACACCACGAGTGGCTTACCTGCGGATATTGTGTAGTCGCTATCGATGGTCTTGTTGCGCACGAAGTCGGCATCCCACGACCATGCGTTGAGCACTACTTTCTGCTCTACCCCACTCTCAAGCGCGAACACGAGGCGGTCGTTCAGTTCCTTCGGTGCGTCCCCGTGATTCACGGCTGTGGTCACCTCCACGAACACGCGTATGCTGTCCTTGTTGCGCACCTCTATGCCGTTTGCCTTATAGCCCTGTTCCGGACTAAGATATACGCCGTCTACATTCACACGAAATCCGTTCTGGTTGCCACCTTCGAGGCGCACGGATGTGCAGCGCAGCCCCTTACCCGAGCGGTTGCTCACCCAGAAGTCGCGCATAGAGGAAGGCACGGTTGAGAACACGGTGTCAATGCGCACCGTGTCGGTGGAGAATGTGAGCAGATGTGACGACGATGTGCTGAAATCGTCGATATCGTCGCACGCGCTGAAGCCGAACACGCCCAGCACACACATTATTATATATATATGAATATGTTTCATCGTAATAGATATAACGCAGAAACGGCGGTTTTATTGTATCATTACAATCAATTACTATTATTTAAGTGCCTTCAAGAAAGATCGTGCTCCGTATAACGGCACATTTGTCAACCTGCCTTCTTCACGATAATCGCTCATTGAGAAACGCAGACCATGCATATCGGGGTTTTCGGAAAGCGTCGTCTTGAGCGACTTCGACTGGAGGTTTTCTTCAGCTTTCACCTCCACAGGACAAATGGCAGTATCTGTCTGAACGACAAAGTCGAGTTCGAGCTGACTGTTGTCCTTACTGTAATAGAACACAGGCAAATCTGACAACGACTTCATCTGCGAGCAAACGAAATTCTCCGTAAAATCACCCTTGCCGCTATTGTCTGTGCTTGGCAGAAGAAGCATGGCAGGCGGAGTAAGACTCATCGCTCCAAGCAGTCCGCAATCGAGCATAAACAGCTTGAACGCAGAGATTTCTTCATGTATTTTCAATGGCATAGCAAGCGTTGTTACGCGGTTCACCTTATATACCAGCCCTGCATCCAGCAACCACTGTATAGCAAGTTCGTAATCCTTCGCACGTGCACCTTTCTTCACAACTCCGTATATGAACTTGCGGTTTTCTTTGGCAAGTTGCGAAGGAATGGAATGCCAAACCTGCCCGATGCGCATCACCTGCTCGGCAGGTGCGTGTTTTGAGATGCCCCTCTCGTAGGCTGCAAGTATCTCGTTCTGCACTTCCCTCACCAAGTTGGCATCATTGGTCTGCACAAATTTGTCTACCGCCTCAGGCATACCGCCCACCAAATAATACTCACGCAGATGCTGCATGTAAAGTGTTCGCAATCCTTTCACAAAATCCCAACGCTGCGCCTGCAGCAGATCTACCATTTGCTTCCTATTGCACGCAAGCAGAAATTCCTCGAATGTCATCGGATACATATTGAGCGTGTTCACCTTTCCTACCGGATACGAATCGCCCTCATGAAGCGTAAGTCCGAGCAACGACCCTGCTACCGCAACATGATATTCCGGTGCATCCTCGCAGAAATACTTAAGCGACGCCAATCCACGCTTCAATTCCTGCACCTCGTCCATGATGATAAGCGTCTTGCCGGGCAGAATGTTCACGCCGGTTATCGCACCGATGGTTAACAATATGCGTTCGATATTATAGTCGGGAGTGAAAAGGTCGCGCACAAGAGCGTTGTTGTCGCAGTTTATGTATGCAACATTCTCGTATTCGCGCCTACCGAACTCCTTTAGTATATATGTCTTACCAACCTGCCTTGCTCCAAGCAAAATCAGCGGTTTGCGGTCGTTACGGTTCTTCCACCTGACCAAATCGTCCATTATAAATCTTTCCATAACAAACTGTCATTTATCCTATACGCTGCAAAGATACTGATAATCAACGATAAAAACAAGTCTTTTACATTTTTATGAGGGACTTTTCGCCACATTACTACATTTTTATGAGGGACTTTTTGCCACATCACTACATTTTTATGAGGGACTTTCCGCATTTGGGTGCGGTGAAAGCTACAGACGCAAAAAGCGGTTGCATGTGCCAAAGGCGCCATGCAACCGCTTCGTTATATTGTTAATTACTATTGTCTGAGCAAGCTCACTTTTATTTTGTGAGGTTGATCTTGTTGTTTACATTTACAGCCTCTGCAATGGCTGCACAACAAATTGCGAAGATAAATCCGAAAATCATCATAATCTTATTCCTTTCTTTTTTTTAATTGTTATCCTACTTGTGTTTTTCTGTGTTTCCCATTTGTTTGCTCCTCAGCGCAACAGTGCTTTCAGCACTTGTTACTTCTTGAGGCTGATCTTGTTGTTTACCTTTACAGCTTCTGCAAGAGCTGCACAACAAATCGCAAAAATAAAACTAAAAATAACCATAATGTTACCCTTTCTTTCTTTAATTCTTACTTTGTTATCCCTAATTACGCTTCTCTTTCTTGCCTTTCGGCAACCGTCAGCCGCGCTTCCAGCGCAGCCTCGTCGTTTATTTCTGATGCAAAGGTAGTGCTATTTGTGTTCGCACACAAGCATTATTCCATTTATTTTCCAAGTTGTCTTATATTTTTGATGTTAGTCAAGCAGTTGTCGTAAATTTGCATTTTTGTCATATCGCTGCAATACATTTGTAGCCAAAATGGCAGAACTTTACTTTTAAAAGCCCATCTTACTCTTTTGCTTCACCCCTTTTACTCTTTTACTCTTTTACTTTTTTACCTTTAAAAGCCCATTTAAGTCATCGGACAGCGAACGCCGCCCAATCGGGCAGCGTTCGCAATCTGATCGGGTGGCGTTCGAAATCCGATCGGGCGGCGTTCGAAATCTGATCGGGCGGCGTTCGAAGAACGATGACAAAAGTTAATAAGGCAGTGTCACTTTGAACAACTCGTTATCGACATGCTCCTTACGTATAACATCTACAAGCTCGGCTACTATGTCCGGATGCGCAGCACTCACGTCATTATCCTCGTGCAAGTCGGTGGCGAGGTTGTACAGGCGTGGCTTGCCCTTCACCACTATCAGCTTCCAGTCGCCACGACGCACGGCTATCTGGTCGGTCTCGTGGAACTCCCAGTAGAGATGTTTGTGCTGCAGCTGCTTGGAATTGTCGCCGAGAAGTGTCGGAGCAATGGAAAGTCCGTCGAAGCCGTCGCCCGCGAGCTTGCGGTTGGTGTAGCGTTTACGGAAGTTCTTCACGCCGGCGAGGTCGCAGAACGTAGGCATGAGGTCGTAGAAGGCGAACTGCAGGTCACTCACCTCGCCTGCCTTCACGTGTCCGGGCCACCACGCTATGAACGGAATGCGTATGCCGCCCTCGTAGCACTGGCGCTTGAGTCCGCGCAGTTTACCGTCGCGTCCGAAGAATTCTGGATCGGCACCACCCTCCTCATGAGGTCCGTTGTCGGAGGTGAAGATGACGAGCGTGTTCTTGTCGAGTTCCTTCTCGCGCAGCTTCGCCATCACCTCGCCAACGTACTGATCGAGACGGGTTATCATTCCGGCAAACTGGGCGTGGGTATGCTCCACGGCGTTGTAGCGTGAGCCCTCCTGTCCGCCCCACGTCTTGTCGACAAAGAACTTCTTCTCATAGCCCTCAACGATGCTGTCGTAGGGCTGAGCCAGTTCGGCGTGTGGCAGGGTGTATGTAAGGAAGCCCACGAAGGGCTGCTTGCCGTCCTGGCGGTCAATCCACTCGAGTGCCTTCTCATGAATGATGCGTGCCGAATACTGCTGGCGCTTATGGTAGTCGCGTCCGAACATGGGGTACTGTATGTTCTGCTCCATCACCTCGCGCACTACAGCCGTGTCGCCCATAGAGCGCGAGTAGCGGTTGAGGAAGTTGGGGTAATACAGATGCGCCTGGAACTGACAGATGTAGCCGTAGAACTCGTCCACGCCGCGCTTGTCGGGCGTAGATGGCGATCCTTCGTAGCCGCCAGCCCACTTGCCGAACACGCCTGTGGTGTAACCATGGTCTTTCAGCATCTCGGGCAGTATCTTGTGCTGCGGGTCGTAAGGTTCCTGACCCACCACGGCGAAGTCTACATTGTTGCCGTACGTCACAGTGCGGTCGTTCGACCAGTATTCGCGGTTGCCGCGCACGTGTCCGTGACCCGAATGCTGACCCGTCATTATCGAAGCACGCGAGGGCGCAGACACCGGCGAGCCGGCGTAAGCCTGCGTGAAGCGCATACCCTCCTCAGCCATGCGGTCGATGTTGGGCGTACTGATATAGGGCTGTCCGTAGCAGGCGAGGTCGCCGTAGCCCATGTCGTCGCACAATATAAATATAATGTTGGGCTGCTTCGGCTGCACACGCTTCTGCGGTGCCTTTGCTGCCACGAGCGAGGGCACTACAGAGAGTGCGGTGCCCGCTAAGAGAATGTTCTTGTTCATCGCGAAATTTGTTGTTTTAGAGTAATCGATTTGTTTTCAATGTATAAAATTACTGCAAATAATCCGAACACCAAAATCATTTCGCAACAAACATATAAATTCAGCCTGATTTACTCCGTTTTTCAAAAAATAAACATTACTTTTGCATATAGATTTTGCGCGGAAGTGCACATCTTAATCTAATAAAAGGACATTTACTAATAACTTTAAAGCAAACAATATGGCAGCAACAGTACTGAACGATGCGCAGATTGATATACTCAATATGATGCAATGGGTGAAAAGTCCCGAGACTTTAGCTGACTTGAAACAAGCTATATCCGATTTCTTTGCAAAGAAAGCAAAGGAGGAGATAGATGCTATGTGGGCTAACGGAAAGATGAACGAAACAAAGTTCAACAACTTTGAAAATCTTCACGAAAGAAATTAATAGACTGCGCCATTATTGGCAATGCTAAATATATTGTAACACAAGACCATCACTTCAACATACTGAAACAAATATCATTTCCGAAAGTAGACATCATAACATTGAAAGCGTTTCTTGCGGAATTGCAAACACTATAAACAAATGAGAGAAAAAATTGACTGCTTTCTGCCCTGCAACGATGTAGCCGAGATTGCCGACTCGATACAGACGCTGAGCCAAAGCAAGACGACACAGCATATAAACCTGCTCGTGAGCGACACAAGCGACATCTGCGCGTGCAGCGACACGGACAGCATCAGCAACTGCACCGTGATAACCATCGACGGGCTCACTTCGACAAAGACACTACTCACCATCGAGGAGCATACGGATGCCGAATACGTGCTACTGAGTCTAAAGCACACACCTGTGAATCTCGGACTGCACGCTCTCGAACGACTGCTGCGCGTGGCTACCGACAGCAACGCCGGAATGGTGTACGCTGACAGCTACATACAGAAGGACGACGTGCAGGAGAAGCATCCCACCATCGACTATCAGACGGGCAGCATACGCGACGACTTCGACTTCGGACAGCTCGTGCTAATACGCGCGTCGCTGCTGCACGAGTACGCAGCAAAGCAACAACTGACCGACTACAAGTGGGCTGGTTTCTACGACCTGCGCCTGTACATCAGTCGCAAGGCGCAGATATTCCATCTGAACGAGTATCTGTACACACAGGTGGAGACCGACTCACGCAAGAGTGGCGAGCGACAGTTCGACTACGTCAATCCGCGCAACCGCGAGGTGCAGATAGAGATGGAACAGGCTGCCACAAAGCACCTGGACAAGATTGGTGCTACGGTAGACACATCGAAGTACACCAAGCCCGACTACAGCGAGCAAGACTTCACGTTCGAGGCATCGGTCATCATACCTGTGTTCAACCGCGCGAAAACCATTGCCAACGCAGTCAGTTCGGCTCTCACGCAGAAGACCACATTCAAATATAACGTCATCGTGGTGGACAACCACTCCACCGACGGCACTTCCGCAATACTCGAAGCTGCGGCTGCTGAGGACAAGCGACTCATACACATCGTTCCGGAACGCACCGACCTCGGCATCGGCGGCTGCTGGAACGTGGCTATCGACGACGAACGCTGCGGACGTTTCGCCGTGCAGCTCGACAGCGACGACCTCTACTCGTCGCCGCAAACCTTACAGCGCATCGTCGACGAGTTTCACAAGCAGGGGGCTGCAATGATTGTGGGCTCCTACCGCATGTGCAACTTCCAACTCGAAACGCTTCCTCCCGGACTTATCGACCACAAGGAGTGGACCGACCAGAACGGACCGAACAACGCGCTGCGCATCAACGGACTCGGTGCGCCACGCGCCTTCTTCACGCCTATCCTGCGACAGATACAGTTCCCGAACACTTCATACGGCGAGGACTATGCCCTCGGACTTGCCTTCAGCCGCAAGTATCGCATCGGCAGAATCTTCGACGAACTGTACCTGTGCCGCCGTTGGGACGGAAACAGCGACGCCGCACTGAGCATTGAGCGACAAAATGCCAACAACCTGTACAAGGATCGTCTGCGCACACTCGAGATTGCGGCTCGTCAGCAGCTCTCCGAAGGTACTGCGGATGCTTCGGCAGACAGTTCGCTGCAACGCTTCTTCAACCGTCAGTTGGAGGTATGGGAGGATGCACGCCAGCACTTCCACGACCTGCGCAACGTGAAGACGCGCGAGTTGGCGTGCGGAGAGATTACGCTGAAACTGCAGTTCAACCCTGCACGCATCGTGTCTACGGGCGCGAACATCGACCGCAAGACAATCGCTGAGCGTCCGTGCTTTCTCTGCGAGCAGAACCGACCGAAGGAGCAGATGCAGAAACAGGTGGACAAGAACTTCACGCTGCTCATCAACCCCTTCCCTATCATGCCGCAACACTATACTATACCGCTGCGCACACACCGTCCGCAGAGCATCGGCATGAACTATGGCGAGATTTACCGCCTACTCAACGCCTACCCCACGCTCACCGTGTTCTACAACGGACCGAAGTGCGGTGCATCGGCTCCCGACCACATGCACTTCCAGGCTATCTGCTCGGGTATGCTGCCGCTGCAGACCAACTGGCCTCGACTGAGCCGGGGCAGCGAGGTGCTACTGAGCAAGGACGAGCGTGGTGCGGTGGCTGCCGTGCGTGACTTCGCCGTGCCCGTATTCTCTATACGCACCACCGACCAACACACGGGCGAACAGCTCTTCCGCAAGCTCTATTCGGCACTGCCGATGCACGGCGGCGAGACCGAACCGATGATGAACATCATAGCATGGCGCGACGGCGACGACTATCAGGTGGTGGTGATACCACGTACGAAGCATCGCCCCGACTGCTACTTTGCCGACGGCGAGGAGAAGCGTCTCGTCAGTCCGGGCTCGCTCGACATGGCGGGCTTCATCGTCACACCACGCCCCGAAGACTTCGAGACGCTGACCGCAGAAGAGGCTATAGCTATACTGCAGGAGTGTGGCATGAGCGAAGCTGCCTTCAACGAGGCGGTGGAGAAATTGCACACACTGGCAGCCGAAACCCCGTCCGCTAACACCCACTTCGCCGGCAAGCAGCCGATGGTGTCGGTGGGCATCGTGAGCGGTGCGAAGATTTCGTTCTCGCTCAATAAGCCGTACATGGCTAAGGGTAACCTGATTGAGGGCGAACAGGTGGTTGAGTTCCATGAGGGTGGCATCCTGTGGAACGGCAACCAGTATCGTGAACTAACCTTCCATCCGCAGCAGAACGATGCCTCGTTCTCACTGCACGACGTAACAATCGGCGTAAATTTCCACTGGGAGCGTCAGGAGACGCAGACCTTCCTGGGCACGCTGCGCCTCGTGGTAGACTCCGACTGCGTATGTGCTATCAACGAATTGCCCGTGGAGTCGTATCTGGAGAGCGTCATATCGAGCGAGATGAGTGCCACATCAAGCCTCGAACTGCTCAAAGCACACGCCGTCATCTCGCGCAGCTGGCTGCTGGCGCAGATTGAGCAACGCCACAAGCAGCAGACGGGTGCCGGCGGCAGTGGCTTCTTCTCGTTCATACGCAAGGACGACGAGCTGATAAAATGGTACGACCGCGAGGATCATACCATCTTCGACGTTTGCGCCGACGACCACTGCCAGCGCTACCAGGGCATTACGAAGGCTACGAGCAAGCATGTGGCGGAGGCTATTCGTGCCACACGCGGACAGATACTGATGGACAACGACGAGATATGCGACGCACGCTTCAGCAAGTGCTGCGGTGGTGCTACGGAGGAGTTCCAGTATTGCTGGGAGAACGTGAAAAAGCCATACCTCATGGCTGTACGCGACACGGCTGACGCAAGTTCTTGCGGATGCAACAATACCGCAGCAGCCGAACTGCCCGACCTCACCATTGAGGAGAACGCTGAACGCTGGATACGCACTGCGCCGGAGTCGTTCTGCAACACCGACGACAAGAAGATACTCTCGGAGGTGCTCAACGACTACGACCAGGAGACTACCGACTTCTATCGCTGGCACGTGACATACACGCAGGAGGAGCTGAAGAGCCTCATCACAGAGAAACTGAAGATGGAGTTCGGCGATATCCTCGACCTCGTACCGATGGAGCGCGGACGCAGCGGACGCATCTGCCGACTGAAGATTGTGGGTTCGGAGCGCACATTCACCATCGGCAAGGAACTGGAGATACGTCGCACACTGAGCGACACGCATCTCTACAGCAGTGCGTTCGTCGTAGACAAGGAGGACATCAAGAACGGCGTACCGCAGACTTTCCGTCTCACGGGTGCAGGATGGGGACACGGCGTAGGACTCTGCCAGATTGGTGCCGCAGTAATGGGTGCCAAGGGCTACAACTACGACCAAATCCTGCTGCACTACTACCGCGGAGCGGAGATAAAGAGGATATATAAGTAATGGTGAGGTGGTGAAAGAATGTTGTGGTGTTGTTATGTTGAGATATGTATTTACTAATCTCACCATCTCAACACCTCAACAAAACAACATTTTCAGAATGAAAAAGACTAATCCGTGGGCATGGATCCCCACATTATATTTCGCAGAAGGTCTGCCCAACGTTGTCGTTACAGCCCTGTCGGTAGTCATGCTGATGCAGATGGGACTGAGCGATGCCGAGGTAGGACTCTACACGGGCTGGCTGGCTCTGCCTTGGGTGGTGAAGCCGCTATGGAGTCCGTTCATCGACCTGCTGAAGACAAAGCGCTGGTGGGTGCTCACGATGCAGCTGCTCATGGGCAGTGCGCTGGCTGGCATCGCCTTCACGCTGCCCACGTCGTTCTGGTTCCAGGGCACGATGTTCTTCCTCTTCGCAATGGCGTTCGCCAGTGCTACGCACGACATCTCTGCCGACGGCTTCTACATGATAGAACTCGACGAGCACAACCAGGCGAAGTACGTCGGACTGCGCAATACGTTCTACCGACTCGCCATCATCTTCGTGAACGGCGCACTCGTATCGCTCGCCGGCATATTAGAACATCAACTGAATATGTCGGTGGTCTACACCTGGACACTCATCTTCTACGCGCTCGCGGCGCTCTTCATCGGCATCTGGCTCTACCACTGCCGTATGATGCCGCGTCCTGCCGACGATGTTAGTTCGGAGAAGAGCGTGAAGGAAGTGGCACACGAACTGAAGACGATACTCGCCACTTTCTTCTGCAAGTTCGGTGCGAAGGAGACCGTATTCGTTATGCTCTTCCTGCTGTTCTACCGCTTTCCGGAAGCTCTGCTGAACACGATGACAAAGACGTTCCTCATGCGCCCAACAGCCGAAGGCGGAATGGCTCTGACACCCGAGGAGTACGGCTTGGCGCAGGGCACAGTGGGACTCATCGGAGTGCTCTTGGGCGGAATTATCGGCAGCATGCTCGTCAGTCGCGACGGCATGAAACGCTGGCTGTGGCCTATGGTTTGCGCCATTACGCTGCCCGACGTAGTGTACATATACCTCAGCTACACGCTCGACTCCAACCTGTGGGTCATATCGTCGTGCCTCTTCGTGGAGCAGTTCGGCTATGGCTTGGGCTTCACCGTATTGACGCTCTACATGCTGTTCTACAGTCAGGGTAAGTTCCGCACCTCACATTATTCTATATGCACCGGCATCTCATACCTCGGACTGATGCTGCCGGGCATGGTGTCGGGCTACGTTAAGGACATCATGGGCTACAAGATGTTCTTCATCTTCGTGATGGCGTGCTGCCTGATCACGTTCCTCGTGACAGCATTCCTAAAGATAGACCCCGAGTTCGGAAAGAAGAAAATTGACCTCGAGTTCGGAAAGAAGAAATAATGACAGACAAGCAACCAAAAACAACCTACCGCCCACACCGCAGAGGTACAAAGACTCGCTGGTTGTGGCTTCCGTCGCTGATGTTCGGCGACGGAGTGGCTGTGTCTGTGCTTGTACTGACCATGGTAATGCTGCGCCGTATGGGGCTCGACACCGCTGACACCGCACTCGCTATCGCCCTACTATCACTACCGGTATTGCTGCGTCCATTGTTCGAGATGGTAGTGACCCACTTTTGGGGCACCACAAAGGTGTGGATACTATCTACACAGTTCATCTCCGCTCTCTCGCTCGCTGCCGTAGCCTTTACGCTGCATACGAGCAGTTGGCTGTTAGGCACGGTGTGCTTCATGCCGTTCTTCGTGTGCTCATCAGTGTTCTACAACATCGCCCTGCACCGCTTCTATATCGATACCTCTCAGGGGCTGCACTTGTCTCAGGGGGTGCACTTGTCTCAAGTGCACCAACAAAACCCAACACCTCAACAAGATACGATGGTGAGATGGTGTGATGGTGAGATGGTGACATTACATTCATCAACATCTCACCATCACAACACCACAACACTCCATAGTCAAAAATCCTGCGGATTTTTGACTATGGCTCTCCTCTTCGGCTGCGGAGTGATGATGATGATAGCTGGCAACATGGAAGTTGTGACGCGCAACATACGCTATTCGTGGAGCCTTGTGTTCTACGTTATGGCAGGCGTGGAGCTGTTTCTGTGGCTTTGGCACACCATATTCCTACCCGGTGGCACGCATGGTTACGCCAAGCCGAAGCCGACAATGGGACTGCATCGCGGTGAGTTCAGAATATCCTTGCGTCGTATGCTGAAGCGCAAGGACGACATCACCGCCTTGACATTCTTCATCCTCTTCCTCCTGCCCGAGACATTGCTCGCTCTCACCGCCCCACTCTTCCTCATCGCAAAGCCACATAATGGCGGACTGGGTTTATCGCCACAAGAGTTCGCCTTTACACAGGGCACCATCGCCGTCATTGCTATCGCATTAGGCTACACACTCGGCGGTAAGGCGATAAAGAAACACGGACTATGTCGTTGGCTGCTGCCCTCAGCCCTGCTGCTCGCCGTTCCGGGTGCCGCACTGCTATTCCTCAGCTACAACACGGCAGCGCCACTCAGCATCGTAGCCGCCTCGCTGGCTGCGGGTCACGCTGCTTTGGGCTTCGCTCTTAGCATGGTGAAGCAGGTGGTGGTGCGCTTCACGCGCAATATGCCCGACAACACTTTGCGCCACGCCATAGCGCGCACGCTCATTGCCACGCCATTTGTCCTCGTAGGCATGTTCGCAGGAGCCATGCTCACCCTGATCGACTATCAGCACATCTTCCTCGTTGCCACAGAACTCTCCGTTGCATCGCTGACAGTCGCAGCATTATACCTCTATCGCACACGCAGGCAGCCACAGGCGGAGTGAAACGATTTCCATATTCTCTTTCTTCACTTTCTCGTCAAAAATGTGTATCTTTGTATTTCTATAAGACACTTACATTAACAATTGAAAATAGATGTTCTACGAACTAATAAATAACAAACGTAATGAATGGTTGCAATCAGCCGACTGCACTGTACGCCCCATGCTTCAATACATAGAGCAGCAAGGCATGATGCGTGATGCACAGATTGAAGCCATAAAGACATACCTTTTTCTGAAGATAGCCTGCAAGGGCAAGCCACTCTACCAACTGTTCGCAGAAGGATATTTCAATGAAACAGAGATTGCAACAGAGGAACTTACAGTAGAAACCCGCCATGTACTTGAGACCAGCAAAGCTGCATTGGCACTGTTCCAGTATTCATGCTTGAAAGATAAGAACGGTAGGCAACTGGCTCCCGAACTGGAGAAGTTCATTCGCCATCATGCTACAGAAATCGACTACGAGCGAACCCTACTCGACATCTTCTATGGCGTCACCTACACCGACTATCTCTTTTCGCTTCCAATGGGAGCCGGAAAGACATATCTTATGGCAGCGTTCATATACATCGACCTGTACTTTGCTCAGAACGAGCCCGACAATCCGGTATGGGCGCACAACTTCCTCATACTCGCACCGTCAGCCTTGAAGTCGAGCATCATACCGAGCCTTCGGAACATACGCGAGTTCGACCCATTGTGGATATTCTCAGAGCTAGAAGCCAAGAAGCTCAAACGCCTTATCAAGTTCGAGGTGCTCGACGAACAAAAATCAGCCAACAAAAGCAATATTATACGCAACCCAAATGCGCAGAAGATAAACACCCACTTGCTGGGAGGCAATGCGCTTGGCATTGTAGCACTGACAAATGCCGAAAAAGTAATTCTCGACCATATCGACAACTCTGTGGACGAGACAAAAATACTCAGCAAAGAGGAGATGAAGAAAATAGAGGTAGCCAATGAGCTGCGCTCCGTTGTAGGAAAGATGCCACATCTGTCCGTCTTCATCGACGAGGTTCACCATGCCACCGATGGCGATATCAAGCTGCGCAAGATAGTGACCGACTGGGCTACCGAGAGCCGCGATTTCTGCAATGTCTTAGGCTTCTCGGGCACGCCCTATCTTGACAAGGCAGAGCGAACAACCATCGGAGGTTCTTTCACAATCAAGAACACAAACATCAGCAATGTAGTGTATTACTACCCACTGATGGACGGTATAGACAACTTTCTGAAACACCCGAAGGTAAAACATGTTGATGTCTCGTCTGAAGAGATTCTGCAGAACGGTGTGCGCGAGTTCCTCAATACCTACAAGGACACTATATATGCAGACGGTACCTGCGCAAAACTTGCCATCTACTGCGGACAGATTCCTACACTCGAAGACAAGGTCTATCCTCTCGTTGCGGATATCGTGACCGAGTACGGACTCAACCCTGCAGAAACGATACTACGCCGACATAAGGGCAACAAAGAATATCCCGAACCTGAAGGCTCTGAGGCCGCATTCGGCTCGTTGTCGTCGCCTCTAAGCAAGGTACGTATAGTGCTGCTCGCTCAGATTGGCAAAGAAGGATGGGACTGCAAAAGCCTCACCAGTGTCATTCTGCCGCACGAAGGAGCCTGCCCTAACAACATGGTGTTGCAGACCACATGTCGCTGCCTGCGTCAGGTGGTAAAGGGAGAGCACGAAACAGCCCTTGTATGGCTCAACAAAACAAACGCCGAGAAACTGAACAAGGAACTGAAACAACAGCAAAACATCACGCTCAGCGATTTCAGCAGCAAGCCACCCGTTGAGAAGAAACACGTAGAACGCTTCTCTCGCAAAGAAGTGCCGTCTATAGATTTCTATCAGATACGTGTGCAATACAGAATCATTGTCATAGCTTCGCAGCCCGACACCGTAGCGCGCCTTGCCGACCATGCCATACTATGCAAGAGAGACAAGGCACTTGTCACCATCCAGAACATGGAGGGCAAAGTGACGGGCTACGACGAGATACTCACAGGAGATGCCGAGCTACACACGTTCAGATGGTGGCTGCACGACATCGTGCGCGAATCGTTCGGCACACTCTCCATGTCCGAACTGACGAAGCACGAAGCACTTCTGAAAGCCATCTACGACGAGACACACGCCAACCCTGAGTACGACCACTACCTCATACGCTCGATGATACGCAAGGCGTTTGTGCCAAAGCGCGACTTTACCATCATTGAGGAGGTGGTGCCGGACGAAGCAAGCATACTCTCGCTCGACAACCTTAAAGCGATAGACGTAGCCGACCTCAGCCTGATATACCCCAAGGAGGACGACGTGCGCGAGATACTCGACTGGGACGCTCACCCCGAAAAGGGCGAGATGTCCGCCAAAGACCTGGAGCTGATTGAGAGCATGAAGAAAATTCCGGGCATACCCCAGGAGGCTATTGACGCGGCATTGGCTGGAATACAGTCGAAACTGCCCAAAGACCCTCACCCTGAGCGCCTGCAGACCTACCACTATCTGCCCTACCGTTTCGACAGCAATCTCGAACTGGGCTACTTCACAGAGGCTCTGGTAGCAGTGATGAAAGAACGCAATCTTGAATACTACTTCAATGGCGACGACACACTCACCGAATTCAAGATACGCACATACCGCAAAACCGCCAGCGGACATTGGATGTACGACGGACTGTACGTACCCGATTTCCTCGTGGTGAGCCGCACGGCAGAAGGAGCAATAGACCGCATCTGCATCATCGAGACCAAAGGCGAGGGCTACGCACCAAAGTTCAAGGAACGACTCGAATTCATGCGCGATGTGTTCGTTCCAAAGAACAACGAGCAGTATAAGCGCGACCGCTTCCGCTTCCTCTATCTGGAGGACACAGACGGACACGAGGAGCGCATAAAGAAAACAATACAAATGATTAACGAATTCTTCAAATAAGCACAACGATGGCAGTTAGATACATACCATATTATCCGGATACACTTGAAGGACAAGCCCGTCTTGACAACTTTGTACGCACTAGCCGTATGCTTTTCTACAAAGACAACAACCAAGTGAAAACACGCATACAACGCGGAATGCCTCTATACGAGGTGACTGAAAGCGAGACTGTCGGAGCAAACCCCGATGGCAATATCGTCATGCACGGCGAGTGTCTGTCTACTTGTGCCTATCTCAAAGACAAAGGCATCGAAATAGACCTTGTCTATATCGACCCTCCTTTCGCTTCAGGTGCCGACTACGCAAAGAAGATTTATGTACGCAGAAATCCGCTCGTGCAGAAGGCTATCAACGAGGCAGAGCAGCAGCTCGACAATAGTGACATGCAGGAATTCGAGGAGAAGATGTATGGCGACATCTGGGATAAGGAGCACTACCTCAACTGGATGTACGAGAACCTCATGGCTATCAAGTCTGTAATGAGCGATACCGCAAGCATATATGTACATCTCGACTATCACATAGGACATTATGTAAAGATTCTTATGGACGAGATATTCGGTGAGGAGAACTTTAGAAATGAGATTGTTTGGTGCTATTATGGTCCAGGCTCTCCTGGCATGAGAAATTTCAATCGAAAGCACGATACAATATTTTGGTATTCTAAAAGTGAAGATTATCAATTTAATGATAAAGACATACGAATTCCTCACGACGCAAAAACTCTTGACAACTTCAAAAAGGGATTAGACGGTTCAGGATTCATTTCTGAGAATTACGATCTTGATCAAAATGGCAAAATACCTGAAGACTGGTGGGAAATGGCTATTGCTGGAAGATTTCCAAAAGACGGAGTAAAAAGGGTTGACTATGCAACAGAAAAACCTTGGGCCCTTCTTGAGCGTATAATAAACGCTTCGAGCAACGAAGGTATGCTCGTAGCCGACTTCTTTGGGGGCAGCGGAGTTGCAGCTGCGGTAGCCCACAAGCTCGGTCGCAAGTTTGTGCACAACGACGTGAATATCAATAGCATTCAGACAGCACGCGACAGACTGGTTAGTGCCGGAGCAGAGTTTACGATGATGGAAGTGAGAGACGGAGTGAGACTCTTCCGCAATCCGGTGCAGACAATGGAGAAACTCGTGAGACTCATACCAGGACTGAACACCGAGACAAACCTCGACAAGCGTTTCTGGGCTGGAAGCATATACGACAGTCAGAAAGGAAAGATGCCAGTATATCTGCCAAACCTCATGGATAGCAGCAGCAGAGTGATGGACAAAACAGAAATGAACCATATAATACGCGAAGCATTGCCCGACCTCGGCAACGATGTGAAGCAGATTGTGGTTTACTATATCGACGTGGAAGATATAGAGGAGCTGCGCCAGTTCATACACGACGAGAACACACAGACAGACATCGCTATAGAATTGCGCGACTTGAAACAGGTGCTCGACGACGTAGTAATCGAGGACAAAGCAACATGGGAAATGTCGCAAGTGCAAGTAGAGCTATTCACCAAGTGGCAAATAAAGATGCTTACCTTCCACAGCGACTATGTAATGAAGAAGATTGAGGCGTTCAATCTCATAGGCGACCAACAACACCAAAAGAAGTTGGCTAACAACAAGAAATCAACGTTCAAGCCAATAAAAATAAGCGATGAGGGATTGGAGTGCATAGAGTGGCTCTCTGTAGATTGCACCAATGCGCAGAAAGATGCTCCGTGGCACAGCGATGCGGAGGTGAAGATTGATAAGACCGGCACTGTTACTGTCAATGGTACAAAGACACGCAATCTTTGGGATGCAACCATACAGTCAGACGATAAGCCTCTGCGCCTGAAAGTGCGCAATATATGCGGCGACGAGGTTCTATTTGTTTTATAATGGAAGATGGCTGGAAGATACGCCCGTTTTGCGGACTATCTTCCAGCCATCTTTATATCCGTTTATGTTTGGTCTTCAACACATTACGATTGCACGACGTCCATAGTTGGAAGATATGGAAGATAAAAACGGCAATCGAGAATTATTAGTCGATGAATCGCTTTGTTATCTCGCCGTACATGTCGATGCGACGATCGCGAAGGAAGGGCCACCAGCGGCGCACGTCCTCGCTGTGAGCAAGGTCTACCTCCATCACTACGCTATCCTCTGCGTCGGGAGCCGAACGATAGAGCATCTCGCCCTGCGGACCCACAACCATCGACGAACCCCAGAACTCGATGCCCGGTGTCTGTTTACTCGGGTCAGGCTCGAAGCCAACGCGGTTGACCGACACTACGGGTAGACCGTTGGCTACGGCATGACCGCGCTGCACGGTTGTCCACGCCTCGCGCTGACGCTGCTGCTCGTCCTCGGTGTCAGACGCTGCATAACCGATAGCTGTAGGATAGATGAGCAGTTCGGCACCCTGCAGAGCCATCAGTCGGGCTGCCTCCGGGTACCACTGGTCCCAGCATACGAGCACGCCGAGTTTGCCCACGCTGGTCTGAATCGGACGGAAGCCGAGGTCGCCAGGTGTGAAGTAGAACTTCTCGTAGTAGGCAGGATCGTCGGGTATGTGCATCTTGCGATACTTGCCGGCGATAGAACCGTCGCGCTCCATGACGACAGCCGTGTTGTGATACAGACCCGGAGCACGGCGCTCGAAAAGCGATGTGACGATAACCACGTTGCACTCGCGTGCCAATGCCCCGTAAAAGTCGGTAGACGGACCGGGGATAGGCTCCGCAAGGTCGAAGTTGTCTACATCCTCCACCTGACAGAAGTAGAGCGAGTTGTGCAGTTCCTGAAGCACAACAAGTTCTGCACCACGCTTTGCGAGGTCGCGCACACCGTCGGCAAGACGCTGCATGTTTGTCTTCACGTCAGCCACGTTGTGCTGCTGAAGATATCCTATTTTCAAGTGTTTCATAATCTTTCTACGTATTTATTTTGTTGCAAAGTTAGCCATTTTCGGTTAAAAAGCCTCATCTCAACTGCCAGAAAGCCACGGCAGCAGCTGCGGCAACATTGAGCGAGTCGATGCCGCGTGCCATCGGTATGCGCACCACATAGTCGGCGGCGGCGATGGTAGCGGCAGGCAGTCCGTCGCCCTCGTTGCCCATGACGATGGCAAGACGAGGCTCGGCGAGCAATGCAGCATCGTCGATAGACACCGACTTGTCGGTGAGAGCCATCGCAGCGGTGCGGAAACCATACCGGTTCAAGTCGCTGACAGGACCGTCTATCCACGTCCAAGGAATGGAGAACACCGCACCCATCGACACTCTCACCGCACGGCGGTTGAGCGGATCGCAGGAAGTACGCGTCATCAGCACAGCATCGATGCCGAGAGCGGCAGCCGAGCGGAACATGGCACCCACGTTGGTGGCGTCGACAACGCCGTCGATAACCACCACACGACGCGCATCGTAGCATACCTCCTCAACGCTTCGCTCCGCAGGGCGGCGCATAGCACAGAGCACGCCGCGCGTAAGCACGTAGCCTGTGAGCGAAGCAAGCAGTTCGCGACTGCCTGTGTAGACAGGTATGTCGCCACACCGACTGATTATCTCTGCCGCATCTCCATCTACATGGCGCTGCTCGCAAAGCAAAGCCAAGGGCTCGTAACCCTCAATAAGCGCACGGTCGATGACCTTCGGACTCTCCACGATGAACACACCACTACCCTTTTCGTAACTGTGGCGCAGCTGCTTCTCCGTGAGACCCGAGAAAAGCTCGACACCGGGGAATTCAAGCGAATCGATCTCTATTATAGCCATTGCGCAAATCGTTTACTTCGCCAACTGGCACTCGGCAGGATACTGCATCGTGAGACAATGGATAGATCCGTGCTGACGCACGATGGTGCGCGAGTCAATGCCGATGATGTCGTAGCCGGGGAAAGCCTCAGCCACAAGAGCCAGAGCACGGGCATCGTTCTCCTCCTGTGCATAAGTAGGTACGATGACAGCACCGTTGATGATGAGGAAGTTGGCGTAGGTAGCCGGCAGACGGTCGCCGTCGTCGTAGAGCGCGTCGGGCATGGGCAGACGCAGCAGGCGATAGGGCTTGCCGTCGGCATCGGTTGCCACCTTCAGTTGCTGCTCAAGAGCGTGCAGGTCGGCATACTGCGGATCGTTCTCGTCGTCGCAGCCCACATAGAGCAGCGTGTTGTCGGGACAGAGGCGCACGATAGTGTCGATATGTCCGTCGGTGTCATCGCCGATGAGTTGTCCGTGGTCGAACCATACTATCTTACGAGCGCAGAGACGTTCCTTCAACACCTGCTCCACCTCAGCCTGTGTCATGGGCTGGTTACGATTGGGTGCCATAAGGCATACGCTCGTGGTGAGCACCGTACCACGTCCGTCGCTCTCGATAGAACCACCTTCGAGCACGAAGTCGTCGTAGTCGACACGTTCGCCACCGAACACTCCACCACCGAACAGCGTGCGGTTGATGAGGTTGTCCTTGTCGGCAGCGAACTTCTCGCCCCATCCGTTGAAGCGGAAGTCGAGCAGACGACAGGAGACTACGGCATTCTTGCCGTTGTCACGCACCGTTTGCTCGGTTGGTGCAGCAGAGACTGCTGCAGCCCCTACGTGAATGTCGTTGTCTTCTACTGTCGGAATGAGCGTGATGAAGGCGTGATCGCGTGCCCAAGTGTCGTTGTTGTCACACTCGTAGATGCGCACGTTCTCCATCTCCTCGGCAGAAAGGCTCTCCTCGAGCTCTGCACGCACTGCATCGGGATGCTTAGCGGCGATGACAAGCGGCTCGTAATGAGCCACAGCCTTGGCTATCTGCACGAAGGTTTCGGTGATGTCGTCGAGGTACGGAAACCAGTCGGTATTCTCGTGAGGCCATGTGAGTTGCACGCACGCCTGGCGGTGCCACTCGGCAGGAAGTATATAGTTTTCATTCTGCATAAAATCTAACAATGTGTCATTTTTGTTTAAAACTACTGCAAAGTTAGTGTTTTTCCTTCAAACAGGCTTACAATTCAAGTTTTTTGACTAAATTTGCAAATAATACTTTATACTCTAAATAATGAACTTATGAAAGACTTCATCAAAAGCGTGCTTGCCACAATGGTCGGCATATTCGGCTTCTTTATCGTGATGGGCGTACTCACCATGATGAGCATCATCGGTATGGTGGCATCAAGCAGTGCTGCACAGAACGTAGAGGAGAACTCGGTGTTTGTGCTCAACCTCTCGGGAACTATCAGCGACCAGGGTACAGACAATCCGCTCAGCCTTTTCACAGGCGACGACTCGCAGAGCACCGGACTCAACAACATCCTCTCTGCAATCAAGAAAGCTAAAACCAACGACGACATAAAAGGCATATACATAGAAGCGGGCGCACTGATTACCAACTACGCTACGCTGCAGGAGATACGCAACGCCCTCGCCGACTTCCGCAAGAGCGGCAAGTGGATTGTGGCTTACGGCGACTACTACACACAGGGTGCCTACTACGTTGCATCGGTGGCAAACAAGGTGTACATCAATCCGAAGGGCATCGTCGACTGGCACGGCATCGGAGCGCAGACCATGTTCTACAAGGACTTCATGGCTAAGTTCGGCGTGAAGTGCGAGGTGGTGAAGGTGGGCACATTCAAGAGTGCCACCGAGACCTTCACCGAGGAGAAGATGAGCGACGCCAACCGCCTGCAGACACAGACCTTCATCAACGGCACATGGCAGAACATCTGCACCGCCGTATCGAAGAGCCGTGGCATCAGCATCGACTCGCTTAACAGCTACGCCGACTCGTACCTCGCACTGCAGTCGACAGAGATGCTCATGAAGGCGAAGATGGTTGACGGCATGATGTACAGCGACAAGGTGAAGGATGCCGTGAAGAAGATGATGAAGCTTGAGAAGGACGACGACATTGCGCAGCTCACTCTCAACGACATGCTCAACGTGAAGGACGAGAAAGTGGAGGGTGACAAGATTGCCATCTACTATGCGTCGGGCGACATCGTGCAGGATCCTAAGGCTGCCACAATGTTCGGCAGCAACGACTATATAGCAAGCCGCAAGGTATGCAAAGACCTTGAGGAGCTTATGAACGACGACGACGTGAAAGCCGTTGTGGTGCGCATCAACTCGGGCGGCGGCGACGCGTACGCTTCGGAGCAGATGTGGCATCAGATGAGCGAACTGCGCAAGGTGAAGCCGGTCGTGGTGTCGATGGGCGACTACGCTGCGTCGGGTGCTTACTATATGTCGGCTCCTGCTTCGTGGATCGTGGCTCAGCCGAACACGCTGACGGGCAGCATCGGCATCTTCGCCGTGATACCCGACTTTAGCGGACTCGTCACGACCAAGCTCGGGGTGCGCTTTGACGAGGTGAAGACCAACCGCCACTCTACTTTCGGCAACCTCATGGCACGTCCGTTCAACGCCGAAGAGACGGCTATGCTGCAGGCAAGCGTGAACCGTGGCTACAGTCTGTTCCGCCAGCGTGTGGCTGACGGCAGACATCTCACTATCGAAAGCGTGGAGAAGATTGCACAGGGACGCGTTTGGCTCGCTACCGACGCGCTCAACATCAAGCTCGTAGACCAGCTTGGTGGCATCGACGACGCGGTGAAGAAAGCTGCCGAACTCGCAAAGCTGAAGGAATACTACACAAGCGACTACCCTGCTGCTGCTTCGTGGATAGACAATTTGCTCAACTCAATGACTTCGTCGGGCACATATCTCGACGCACAACTCCGACAGACACTCGGCGAATTATATCAGCCGTTCACCGTGCTGCGCTCTATCGATAAGCGCGAGGCTATCCAGGCACGCATACCATACGCTATAAGCATCAAGTAATAAATATTATAAATGTGAGAACAGAAGGCGACTTTATAAAAATCAACGAGTGGCTGCTACCGCTTAGCTGGCTCTACGGATTGGGAGTGCGACTGCGCAATTGGATGTTCAACATCGGACTGAAGAAGAGTCGCAGTTTCGACATACCCGTAATATCTGTGGGAAATATCACAGTAGGCGGTTCGGGCAAAACTCCACACGTGGAATATCTCATCAATCTGCTGCATGAGAAGTTCCGCGTGGCTGTACTCTCGCGCGGATACAAGCGCAAGAGCCACGGCTATCTGCTCGCCGGAAAGGACACCATAATGCCCGAGATTGGCGACGAGCCGTTCCAGATGAAAAGCAAATACAGCGACATCTACGTGGCTGTAGACAAAGACCGCTGCCACGGCATCGACCGACTAACCACCGACGATGCCACGAAGGATGTGGATGCCATTCTGCTCGACGACGCCTACCAGCACCGCTACGTGAAGCCGGGCATAAACATACTGCTCATCGACTACCACCGTCTGATTATCTACGACAAGCTGCTGCCAGCAGGACGTATGCGCGAGCCGAAGGAGGGCACGTCAAGAGCCGACATCGTGATTATCACGAAGTGTCCGAAAGACCTGAAGCCGATGGAGTTCCGCGTGCTGAAGCGTGCGCTCAACCTCTATCCGTATCAGGAGCTCTACTTCACAACGCTGCGCTACAACGCCCTGAAGGCGCTGTTCTCCGACGAACACCTATCGCTAAACGCCCTGCCGAAGAACGTGAACATAATGCTGCTCACGGGTATCGCCTCGCCAGAGCAGATGATGGTAGACCTGCAGACGGTGTCGAAACGCATCACACCGCTCACCTTCGGCGACCACCATCAGTTTACAGCCGAGGACGTGGAACAGATAAACAGCACGTTCGCCGCCATGCCCAAACCGAAAGTGATAATAACAACGGAGAAGGACGCAACCCGATTGGAACATCTTGACGGACTATCAGAAGAAACGAAATCTAACATTTACGCTCTCCCGATACGCATACAATTCATGCTCGGAGGAGAGGAAGAATTTAATAACAAAATAATAAGCTATGTACGAAAAAATTCAAGAAACAGCATCTTGGTTAAAAGAAAGAATGACCACAAAGCCTGAAACTGCCATCATCCTCGGCACAGGTCTCGGACAACTCGCTACTGAAATCACAGACAGCTACGAGTTCTCATATTCAGACATCCCTAACTTCCCCATATCTACCGTTGAGGGCCACTCCGGCAAACTCATCTTCGGTAAGCTCGGCGGCAAGGACATCATGGCTATGCAGGGACGCTTCCACTACTACGAGGGCTACTCGATGAAGGACGTTACGTTCCCTATACGCGTGATGTACGAACTGGGCATCAAGACTCTCTTCGTAAGCAACGCTTCGGGCGGCATGAACCCTGAGTTCAAGATCGGCGACTTGATGATCATCACCGACCACATCAACTTCTTCCCTGAGCACCCGCTGCGCGGCAAGAACTTCCCAACAGGTCCGCGCTTCCCGGATATGCACGAGACTTACGACCACGCTCTCATCAAGGAGGCAGACCAGATTGCCGAGGAGAAGGGCATCCGCGTGATGCACGGCGTGTACGTAGGTGTGCAGGGTCCGACATTCGAGACACCGGCTGAGTACAAGATGTACCACCGCCTCGGCGGCGACGCCGTAGGCATGAGCACCGTGCCTGAGGTAATCGTGGCTCACCACTGCGGCATCCGCACATTCGGCATCTCTATCATCACCGACCTCGGACTGGAGGACACCCCTGTTGAGGTATCGCACGAGGAGGTGCAGGTGGCTGCCAACAACGCACAGCCGCTCATGACCGAAATCATGCGCGAGATGATTCGCCGAGCATAACAGTATACATTAATTATATATATGACCGACATTTCTAAACTCGGTGAGTTTGGTCTTATCCACCATCTCACCGACAACATAAAAATAAAGAACGAATCGACCGTGAAGGGCGTGGGCGACGACTGCGCCGTGCTCCACTACCCCGACTCTGAAGTGCTCGTAACTACAGACATGCTCATGGAGGGCGTACACTTCGACCTCACATACATCGACCTGCAACATCTCGGATACAAGTCGGCAATGGTGAACATCAGCGACATCTTCGCCATGAACGGCACACCGCGACAGCTCACCGTGAGCATTGCGCTGAGCAAACGCTTCAAGGTAGAGGATATGGAGGAGTTCTACAGCGGACTGCGCATGGCTTGCGACAAGTGGGGCGTCGACATCGTTGGTGGCGACACCACGTCATCGTACACCGGACTCGCCATCAGCATCACCTGCATCGGTGAGGCTCGCAAGGAAGACATCGTCTACCGCAACGGAGCAAAGGACACCGACCTTATCTGCGTAACGGGCGACCTCGGTGCGGCTTACATGGGTCTACAACTGCTCGAACGCGAGAAGAGCGTCTACTACCAACAGGTGGACGAGGCACGCAAGAAGAACGACAAACATGCTCTCGAAGAGCTGAAGGGCTTCCAGCCCGACTTCGCCGGCAAGGAGTATCTGCTGCAGCGCCAGTTGCAGACCGAGGCTCGCGGCGACATCATTGCACGCTTCCGCGAACTCAATATCCGACCGACAGCGATGATGGACATCAGCGACGGACTCTCAAGCGAACTGATGCACATCTGCAAGCAGTCAAACTGCGGCTGCCGCATCTATGAGAAGAATATTCCGATCGACTACCAAACGGCGGTGATGGCGGAGGAACTGAACATGAACGTTACGACGTGCGCCCTCAACGGCGGCGAGGATTACGAACTGCTCTTCACCGTGCCAATCGGCGACCATGAGAAGATTCAGCAGATGGACAACGTGAAGCTGATAGGACATATCACACGCCCCGAACTCGGACAGATGCTCGTAACACGTGACAACCAGGAGTTCGAACTGAAGGCGCAGGGATGGAATCCGCTGAGCGAAAAATAACATAGGAGGGTATGGCATCCTGCCGTACCCTCTTTTTTATACAATCATCAACGCTGATTCAGCATAAAATCGCAACAATTACGATATAAATCACAAATTTTACGATATAATGCATCATTTTACGCAAAAAGTAAGCGAATAATTTGGCAGATTAAAAAACAATGTGTACCTTTGCACTCGCAAAATTAACGCAGTTGGTGCCATAGCTCAGTTGGTAGAGCAAAGGACTGAAAATCCTTGTGTCCCCGGTTCGATTCCTGGTGGCACCACAATGTAAAAGAGTCATTCTTCGGAGTGACTCTTTTTTGTTTTCATTTTATCCATTACCTTTGTAATGTTTTTTCAAAAAAATCAATGTTTTGCTTAGTTTTTCACTTTGCTCAACTGTATAGATAAGTATATGACACAAGAAAAGGACATAGAACAGATGTTTCGGCGGCACTACGAGAAGATGTACAATCTGGCCAGATACATTCTCTCGGATGACGACGAGAGCAAGGATGTGGTGAGCGAAGTGTTCACGCAGATTCTTGCTGATGATGTAGTCCTGTTGCCTGAGAGCGAGGAAGGTTATCTGATGCGGAGCGTGCGCAACCGCTGTCTCAATCAGATTGCTCACAAGAGCGTGAAGGAAAGAGTGGCGAAGCTACTGTTGGATGATGCCGACGTGATTCTTTCTGAAGACACCGACGAGCGTCTCGAACAACTGCTGCTTCTCATCGACGACCTTGAACCTCCCATCCGTAAGCTGATTTTCCGCCTGCGCTATCTGCAAGACAAGTCGTATCAGGAGGTGGCAGATGAGGTGGGAGTAAGCAAAGTGACGGTGTTCAACCATCTCTCTAAGGCAATGGACTGGATTAAGAAACAAATTAAATGAGCAAAACAATGAGTACGATGAACAAAGACGAAAAGCGGTTGATGCTCTTCGATATGCAGGAGTATCCCGAGAAATATACCGACGAGCAGGTGGAACGCTTGCTTGCCGACGAAGAAGCGCAGGAGTTTCTACGCGACTTGGCTATGGCGAGAATGGCCGGCAAGAAAGCCACGCCAAAGAAGGTGGATGTGGACAAGGCCTGGAAGGAGTTTTCGGAAAAGCACAATAAGGCTAAGTCTATTAGCAACGGAGCAAACACTTCTTACCGCAACCGAATGCAGATTGCAGCCTCTATCATTGGCATCATCTTCCTCTCTGGCGTAGCCTTGGCTGCCGTGCAGAACGGCTGGTTAAAGTTCGCAGCTTCTGACAAAGTTGCGGACAATAAAGCCGTGACAGAACAGACAGACAAGTCTGGTCTGTCAGCCGACGACAGCCTTAAAGCCGTGACTGCAGAGCCAAAGGACTCGCTCGACATGAAGCCCGTTGTGTTCGACAATGCCGAGTTGGGAACGATACTTACGCAGATGGCAGACTTCTATCACGTGAAGGTGAGGTATGACAACGCCGACACACAGCATGTGCGTCTCTTCTTCAACTGGAACAAGGCGAAGACATTGGAGCAGAACCTGGAGATTCTGAATGCTTTCGACCGCATACAGATAGAGTATGCCGAAGGAGAACTGGTAGTAAAATAAGAACGGAGGACGTATTATGAAAAACATATTTAAGCCAACGCTCGACAGCAGCAAGACTATCTGCCTGCTTCTTTTCTTTCTGCTGGCTTTCGTACAGCAATATTACGGCCAGCGCATCACCAGACAATATAATAATGTGTCGTTCTCCGAGGCGTTGAAGGACCTGAATGCTCGTCAACATAAATACACCATCAACTTTGTGTACGACGAGTTGGAGGACTTCAAGGTGACAAAGAGCATACGCAACATGAGCGTTCCAAATGCCATCATGCAACTCATTGGCTTCTACCCTATCAGAATGACGCAGGTAGAGGACAACATAATGGTGGAATGCACGCAGAAGTCAACGCTTCGATATAAGGGACGCATTGTTGACGAACGAGGCAATGCAGCCGAATACGCTACAATAGCCTTGCTGTCGCCCATCGATTCCACCATCGTAGGTCAGGGCGTGAGCAATGAGAACGGCTATTTTGTCATTCCTTCCAACTACAGAAAGGTGTTAGCCCGTATCACATACATTGGCTATAAGACCGTAAACCGTATATTCAACAATACGGAGATGGGCATCATCCGACTGCAACCCAAGACCATGAC
>ERZ1026870.133-NODE-133-length-45429-cov-18.877419_pt1 | contig 45429 bp, 35 predicted proteins | sample MGYA00380165_ERZ1026870 | MGnify/ENA primary metagenome ERZ1026870 (study PRJEB33269, sample SAMEA4719801) | human gut metagenome | biome: human-associated habitat; feature: organic feature; material: feces | place: Cameroon | collected 2013-10 ...
ACCCTGCCATGTCCCGCGCACAGGGCATCAACACCAACTTCAACATCGTGCTGGGACTGGCTGTCTCCAATGCGCTGGTGGCGCTGTCCGGTGCGCTGCTCAGCCAGTATCAGGGCTTTGCAGATGTCGGCATGGGACGCGGTGCCATCGTCATCGGTCTGGCTGCCGTCATCATCGGCGAGGCCGTGTTTGGCCGCATCTTCCACAACTTTGCCCTCAAGCTGGCCTCTGTTTCCATCGGCGCGATCATCTACTATATCGTCATTCAGCTGGTGCTGACGCTGGGCTTTGATGCAAACCTGCTCAAGTTGCTCAGCGCCTCCGTGGTGGCGGTGTTCCTTGCTGTGCCGTACTGGAAGGGCAAATACTTCTCGAAGCCGGTCAAAAAGGCAAAGGAGGACGCAAAAAATGCTTGAGATCCAAAATGTTTCCAAAACCTTCAATGCAGGTACAGTGAACCAGAAGACCGCCCTGAACGGTCTGAACCTGAAGCTGAACGAGGGTGATTTTGTTACCGTGATCGGCGGCAACGGTGCGGGTAAATCCACTATGCTGAATGCCGTTGCCGGTGTATGGCCGGTGGACGAGGGCAAAATTTTGATCGACGGTGTGGACGTCACCCGCCTGGGTGAACATCAGCGCGCCGCCTACATTGGCCGCGTGTTCCAGGACCCCATGACCGGCACTGCTGCCACTATGCAGATCGAGGAAAATCTGGCGCTGGCAGCCCGGCGCGGCAAGCGCCGCACCTTGCGCATCGGCATCACCAAGGCTGAGCGGGAGCAGTACCGCGAGCTGCTCAAGACCCTTGATCTGGGCCTTGAGGATCGCCTGACCGCCCGCGTGGGGCTGCTTTCCGGCGGTCAGCGGCAGGCGCTGACCCTGCTGATGGCTACCATGAACAAACCCAAGCTCCTGCTGCTGGACGAGCACACTGCCGCACTGGACCCCAAAACGGCGCTGAAGGTGCTTACCCTTTCGGCACGCATCGTGGAGGAAAACCACCTGACCACCATGATGATCACCCACAACATGAAGGATGCTATCAAGTACGGCAACCGCCTGATCATGATGCACGAGGGTCATATCATCTACGACGTGGCAGGGGAGGAAAAGCAGAAGCTGCACGTCTCCGACCTGCTGGCAAAGTTCCAGATCGCCAGCGGCGGCGAGTTTGCCAACGACCGCATGATCCTGTCCAACTAAGCAAGAACAAAAGGGCATTCCATCCGCTTACGGGTGGAACGCCCTTTTTTTGTATCCTGCTTGCGGGCACAAAGAAAACAGGCTCCCCGCCAATGGCAGGGAGCCTGTTGCTGTATGCGGCTTACCGCTTGATATCGTAGTTCATGTTCATCAGGTTGCGGATGGTGCTCACATCATCGGTGATGTTGGCATCGCCGTGGATGGTATGCTTGATGGCGCTGCTGGCCACTGCAAAGTTGATCATATCCATGGCCTTGTAGTTGTGCAGCATGGCGTAGATCAAGCCGCTGGCAAAGGCATCGCCGCCGCCCACGCGGTCCAGAATGTTAAAGGTGTACAGCTTGCTCTCGAAGGTGTGTCCCTCGTACCACATAAAGGCCTTCAGGCTGTTTTCGCTGCCGCTGTGAGCGTAGCGCACATGGCGGGCGATGCACTTCAGGTTGGGGTAGCGCTCGATGAACCGCTGGAAGATCTCGTCCTGCTGCTCGTAGCTGGGCTGCAGGGGCACGCCGTCCTTCCAGTCGCCCTTGCTGTGGTCGTTTTCGTCTTTCCACAGGTGGTAGGGCTCAATGCCCAGCAGCACGTCCACATAGGGCAGGCACTCGGTGCAGAAGTCCCGTGCTTCCTCCCAAGTCCACAGGGTAGAGCGGAAGTTGCCGTCAAAGCTCACGGTCAGGCCCTTCTTCTTGGCAACCTTCAGCATATCAAGGATCAGGCTGCGGCAGTTGGGTGCCAGTGCCGGGGTAATGCCGCTGAGGTGCAGCCAGTCGTAGCCGTCCAGCAGGACGTCCAGATCCACCTGAGAAAAATCGTACTCGGTAATGGCGCTGTGCTTGCGGTCGTAGATGACCTTGGAAGCGCGGATGCCGTAGCCGGTCTCCAGATAATAAGTACCCAGACGGTTAGAAGGGGTCTCGTCCGGCTCGGTCAGGATCATGGGGGTGCAGTGCACGTCATTGGAGCGCAGCCAGCGTACAGCGCTCTTGCCCAGACTGTTGTTGGGCACTACGCTGAAAAAGGTGCTGTCCACGCCAAGGTTTGCCAGCGCCAGCGCAATGTTGGCCTCGCTGCCGCCGTAACTGGCCTCAAAAGCCGATGCCATGCGGATCTTTTCGTAGTTCGGCGGGGTCAGGCGCAGCATGATCTCACCACAGGTGATGAACTTCTGGCCATTGGGTTCGCTGCCAAGGATCGGATTGAAATGTTCCATAAAGCTCCTCCTGATGACATTGCGGGAATCCGCAACTATTAACACATCGTTGTATCCATTATAGTGCGTTCCCGGACAGAATGCAAGCGTTTGCACGCGCAGACAAGAGAAAATAAACCATAAAATTTGGTAAAATTGCCGAAAAAGCTGCCCTGCCGCAGGATCATACCCCAGTCAGGTCAAAGCTTGGGGTGTATTCCTCCTTGGCGCTGCTCTTCTGCTGCATATAGCCCTGCACAAGCCCCTTGTCCATGGCGTAGTTCACCACCCGGCGGTATTCATAGGTAGTGATGCGCCGCCCGATGCCATGCTCTGCGGCCTTGTAGAAAGGGGTGTACTGGCTCATGACGCTGGGCAGAAAGCACCCGGGGTCGGCGTCGTTCCATGCAGCCATCTGGTCCAGCACGGCAAAGCTGTCCTCCACATGACCCGGCAGCGCGAGGTGCCGCAGGATGACCCCCTTTTGCAGGATGCCGTCCGCATCAAACAACGGATGCCCGGCCTGTGCCATCATGGCTTCGATGGCGGGTTTTGCCTCGGCAAAATAGTCCGGCGCGGCGGAAAGCTCTGCGGAAAGGGCAGAGGACACATATTTTAAATCAGCCAGCCAGATGTCGATGTACCCGCGCCAAGCCTGCACGCTTTCCACGGTCTCGTAGCCGCCGGTGTTGCACACGATGGGCAGCCGCAGCCCCTTGGCGCGGGCAATGTCCAGCGCGGCAATGATCCACGGCTGCCACTGACCCGGGGTGACCAGATTGATGTTGTGTGCGCCCTGTGCCTGCAAATTCAAGAAGATCTCAGCCAGGTGCTCCACGGTGATCTCTTTGCCCAGCCCCTCGGCGCTGATGGGGTAGTTCTGGCAGAAGCAGCACTTGAGGGTGCAGCCGGAAAAGAACACCGTGCCGCTGCCCCTTGTGCCGCTGATGCAGGGCTCCTCCCAGTGGTGCAGGGCAGCGCGGGCGGCTTTCAGGGCAGCGCCTGCCCCGCAGAAGCCGGTGCGCCCGGCGGCACGGTTTGCACCGCAGCGGCGGGGGCAGAGGGTGCAGCAGGTGGGAACGGAAATGGTTTTCGGCATAATATCCAAAGTCCTTTGCTTAAAATTTTCGTATTCAGTATACCACTTTTGGTGCCATTCGTGCTATACTGAAATACAGAGAAACGATAATACAAAAAACGCAACATCTTTGCAGGACAAGGAATGCGTTATGATGGAGGAGACCATGCGCATCGAAACCGATGAGATCCGCGATAATCTGAAGTATCTGGCTCTGCTGGCCAGAGATTACCCCTCGCAGGCGGCGGCCGCCAGCGAGATCATCAGCAATCAGGCGCTGCTCAAGCTGCCCAAGGGTACGGAGCATTTCATGAGCGACCTGCACGGCGAGAACGAAGCCTTCGTGCATATCCTGAACTCTGCCTCCGGCGTCATCCGGGAAAAGGTGGATGCCGTGCTGGGCGGTACTATGCCGGAAGCAGCCCGTGCCGAGCTTGCCACCCTGATCTACTATCCCACCGAAAAGCTGCCCCAGCTCAAGGCGCGCTGCACCACCGAGGATGCGCTGGAGCAGTGGTACACCCAAACCCTTCTCCAGCTGATCGATATCTGCCGTCTGGTGTCCTCCAAGCACACCCGCGACCATGTGCGCGGCTGTCTGCCTTCCAGCTGCGGCTATATTCTGGACGAGCTGCTCCATGCCCACTTTGAGGATCACGATAAAGACTTGTACTACGGCCAGATCGTGGGCAGCATCATTGAGAACGGCCGCGCCGACCGCTTTATCGTGCGGCTGTGTGAGCTGATCAAGCATCTGGCGGTGGATAAGCTGCATATCGTGGGCGACCTGTTTGACCGCGGCCCGCGCCCGGACATCATTCTGGATCTGTTGATGCGCCACCATAACGTGGACATCCAGTGGGGCAACCATGACGTGGTATGGATGGGTGCTGCCGCCGGCAGTCCCATCTGCATCTGCACCGTACTTAAAACCACGCTGGCCTACCACAACCACGGGATGCTGGAGGACTGCTACGGCATCAATCTGCGGCACTTGCAGCGTATGGCGGAGCAGTTCTATGGCGAGGATGACCTTTCCATCTGGATGCCCCACACGGACGCCGCCCGCGGCCCCTATACGGAAGGAATGCTCCACCGCTGTGCCGTGATGCACAAGGCCATCTCCATCCTCATGTTCAAGCTGGAATGTCAGGTCATCGACCGCAACCCGGATTTCCAGATGCAGGGGCGGGATTATCTGCGCCGCATCGACTGGGACGCCCACACCGTGCAGGTAGGAGAGAAGAGCTACCCCCTGCGGGACACCTCTTTCCCCACGGTAGACCCGGCAGACCCCGCAAAGCTGAACCCGGACGAGCAGCTGGTACTGCAAAAACTGGTGCAGTCCTTCCGGCAGAGCGAGAAATTACAACAGCATATTGAATTTTTGTATGCCAAGGGCAGCGTGTACCACATTGAAAACGGCAATCTGCTCTACCACGGCGCTGTGCCCATGAACACGAAGGGCGGCTTTGCGGTGGAGCACTTCGAGGGGCGCCGCTACTCCGGCCGTGCCCTGATGGATTACTGCGACGCCCGCGCCCGCCGGGGCTACTATGGGGCAGAGGGCAGCGCCGCCCGCCAGAGCGGACAGGATTTTCTGTGGTATCTGTGGTGCGGCAAGCTTTCGCCGCTGTTTGGACGCAGCGCCATGACCACTTTTGAGCGGCTGTATATCGCCGACCCCGCCACCCATACGGAGGTCAAGGATCCCTATTATAGCTGGTACAACGATGAAGCCGCCTGCCGCCGCATTTTGGCAGAGTTCGGTCTGCCGGGCACGAGCCATATCGTCAACGGCCATGTGCCGGTGCAGGAGAAAAACGGCGAGAGCCCCATCAAGGGCGGGGGACGGCTGGTGGTCATTGACGGTGGGTTCTGCCGCGCCTACCACGAAAAGACCGGCATTGCCGGGTATACGCTGGTGTATTCCAGCCGCACCATGTCCCTGCGCACCCATCAGCCCTTTGAAAGCGCCGAAAAGGCGGTGCGGGAGAATTTGGACATCCTGTCCCAGAAGAACATTCTGGAAACCGAAAATCATCGCATTCTCGTGGAAGATACGGACGAGGGCGAGGTGCTGCGGGAGCGCGTGCATGACCTGAAGCAGTTGGTAACGGCCTATCAGCTGGGCTGGATCCCGGAGGCACGGTGCGAGGATCACGTTTGGTGATATCGCCAAAGGGTAAAATTTGGGTCGGCATTCGTCAAAATTGATGAAAAATTCAATAAATTTTTGGAATATCCGCGTGTAATCTGGGCAAAACAGAAAATAATGAAACAGATACAAATCGGGCTTTGCTTTTTTGTGGAAGTAGTGTATAATAGGATAGTTATAAATCTGCCCCGGTGTTGGTGAATCTGTACACCCCGGCGGTATAAGTAACAAGATGGAATGCTTTCAGTAGCCTTAACAGGCCTGTGGCACAGGCCTTTGACAAGGAGATCATAAAAGTGGAGAAATTTGTTATTACCGGCGGTAAGCCCCTGCACGGAGAAGTGACCATTTCCGGCGCAAAAAATGCGGCTGTGGGTATTCTGCCTGCTACCATTCTGGCAGCGGATGTCTGCGTGATCGAAAATCTGCCTGACATCAGCGATGTGTCGGTCAGCCTCAAGATCCTGAGCACCTTGGGTGCACAGGTGAAGATGCTCAACCGCAACACCTACGAGATCGATACGCGGCATCTGGTCACCACCAATGTGCCGGACGACCTGTCCCGTCAGATGCGCGCCAGCTACTACTTCCTTGGCGCACTGCTTTCCCGCTTCGGCAAGGCACAGGTGGCCATGCCCGGCGGCTGCAATCTGGGCCCCCGCCCCATCGACCAGCACCTGAAGGTGTTCAGTGCACTGGGCGCAGAGGACAGCGTGGATTACGGCATGATCACCGTGCGCACCAAGCAGGAGCTGACCGGTGCCCATATCTTCTTTGATAAGGTCAGCGTGGGCGCTACCATGAACGGTATGCTCTCTGCGGTCATGGCCAAGGGTCAGACCATTCTGGAAAACTGCGCCAAGGAGCCCCATGTGGTGGATCTGGCAAACTTTTTGAATATGTGCGGCGCAGACGTGCGCGGTGCCGGTACGGACGTCATCAAGGTGCGCGGCGTGGAAAAGATGCACGGCTGCACCTACAGCATCATCCCGGATCAGATCGAAGCCGGCAGCTATATGGTAGCTGCTGCTGCCACCGGCGGCGATGTGCTCATTAAGAACGTCACCCCCAAGCACTTGGAACCCATCACAGCCAAGCTGCGCCGCGCTGGGATTACTGTGGAAGAATTTGACGATGCAGTGCGGGTATCCCGCACCGGCGATATTCTGCCGCTGAAGATCAACACCATGCCGCACCCCGGCTTCCCCACCGATATGCAGCCCCTGATGGGTGTGCTGCTGAGCGTGGCCAAGGGCACCAGCACCATCACCGAGAGCGTGTGGGACAACCGCTTCCGCTATGTGGACGAGCTGCGCAAGATGGGTGCCAGCGTGCAGGTGGACGGTCAGGTGGCCGTATTTGAGGGCGTGGAAAAGCTCAGCCCCGCACCGCTGCGCGCCTCCGACCTGCGTGCCGGTGCTGCTATGGTGGTGGCTGCTCTGATGGCCGACGGCACCAGCGAGATCGAGGAGATCGGTCATATCGAGCGCGGCTACGAGAATATCGTGGAAAAGCTGCGCGGTCTGGGTGCAGAGATCAGCAAGGTGGAGCGGATGCCCGCTGCACTGGAACAGGCTCTGTAACACATACAAAAACAAACAGCCTGCCGTAAATTTTGTGCGGCGGGCTGTTTTTGAGTGGTAACATAAGAGGTTTTCATGGCAGAGTTCATTTCATTGTATTCCGGCTCCTCCGGCAACAGCAGCGTGGTGCGCTGCGGCGCACAGTACCTTATCGTGGATATGGGCAAGGGGGTGCGCACCACCACGGCAGCGCTCAAATCGCTGGGGCTTGCCATCAGCGATTGCGCAGGCATCCTTGTCACCCACGAGCACAGCGACCACGTCAAGGGGCTTTCCACCTTCCTGAAAAAGAACCCGCTGCCGGTGTACGGCGCAGCGGCTACGCTGGATTTTCTGGATGCCAACGATATCGTGCCCGCCAACTGTGCGCTGAACACGCTGGAGGGCAGGGAAGAGGACATCGGCTGCTTCGGGGTGCAGTCTTTCCCCACCAGCCACGACGTGCCCTGTGTGGGCTACCGCATCCACACCCCGGACGATAAGACCATGACCATCGCCACCGACCTTGGCACCCTGACCCCGCCGGTGCACGAAGCGCTTTCCGGCTGCGACCTTGTGGCGCTGGAAAGCAACTACGACCTGCATATGCTGCGCAGCGGACCCTACCCCTACTATCTGCGCGCCCGCATCGAGAGCGTGCGGGGACACCTTTCCAACGATGAGTGCTCCGCAAAGCTCTTGGAGCTGATCCAGAGCGGCTGCAAAAAGTTCGCTCTGTGCCATCTCTCGCAGGAGAATAACACGCCCAGCCTTGCCCTGCAGACCGTGTTCACCACCTTGGGTGCAGCCGGTGTTGTGCCGGAAAAAGACTGCATCGTGCAGGCACAGCGCCGCAACGAGGTAAGCCCTGCATTGACGTTCTGATTTGTCAAACAATAAAGCCATCTGCAACAGCTGATCCCGAGGGTTTCAAACCCCGGTCATGCTGCGGCAGATGGCTTCTTCTTTGCACGGTGATCCGCACTTATTTTGCAATTGCTTCTCTCAAAAAATGTGCAACTCCGGCAGAAATGAAACGACTTATTCTGCGGCTTTTTGCACCCGGATATCACTGCCCAAAAACTGGATCTGTACAAAGGCTGCAAGGCGGCTGGAGATCTTTTCCGTATACAGCTTTTCCAGCAGCGCACCGTCCGTGATGTTGGTTGTGACGATGGTGGGCAGCTTTGCGCCCAAGCGGTTATTCAGCAGACTGTACAGATTCGTCAGGAAGAAGCTGGAATTGAACTCGGTGCCCAGATCGTCCAAAATCAGCAGGTCAGCGTTGCAGGCAGTCTGGAACAAAGTCTCTTCCTCACCGCCGGGGTCTGTGCCGAAATGCAGCGCTTCCAGCTTGCCGAAAAAGTCCGGGCAGGAGACATAGATCACGTCGTAGTTCTGCCGCAGCACCTCCCCGGCAATGGCAAGGGCGGCATGGGTCTTGCCCAGACCTGCGTTACCCACCAGCAGCAGGCTTTCGCGGGTAGCGGGGGAGAAGTCCGCAGCGTAATCCCGCAGGTCAGCCAGAACCTCGGCCATGTAGCTGCGCACGCTCTCGCCCAGCGCCTTGTCCACCGTGTTGGGGTAGTAGTCCAGCTGCATGGTGTCAAAGCTGGAGACAGACAGGCTGGACAGTTCCTCGATCTCCTTCCGGCGCAGCTGCTGCATCACCCGGCGCACACAGTCGCAGGTGCGGCCGTCCACTGCGCCGGTGTCCTCGCACCGCTTGCAGGTGAACTTCGGCTCCAGCGCATCTGCAGGGCGTCCGCTCCCGGCCAGCAGGGCGGTCAGCTTCTGCTTTGCCGCCGCAAGGGCAGCAGCAGTCTCGGTACGGTCCTTGCCGGAAGCTCCGGCAATGGCGCAGCGGATGCCCCGTACCCGCACTTCCTCCTCGGCGTGGCGCAGCCCGGGAATGGCGGCTTCGGCTTCGGCTTGTGCATCCTGTGCCAAGGCGCGGGCGGTCTGCCGCCGCATGGCCACGGTGCGCAATGCCTGCTGATACAATTCGTTTTTGGTACGCATAAAGGCTCCTTACTCCGGTTTCTTGATCAGGGAACGGCGGCGGGTGGCGTTTTTCAGGATATCGTTTCCGCTGGGTGTGTCGCGGTCTACCCGGATATTCCGGCTTGCTCCGGCTGCGGCCACCGGGCCGCGCACATCGTGGATGCTGCGCAGCCCCTTGGCGTTCCATGTTTTAAGGATGCTGTTCCAGTACCACAGGTCGCGCTTCGGGCCGGCCTGCACGGCGGCTTCCTGCACCATGGCGTCATCGTAGCCGTACACCTCGTACCAGCGTGCAATGGCTTTGCGCCCGCCCAGCGTCAGCTCCTCGGGGGTGATCTGCAGCAGGCTGCTGACGTACTCCTCGCGGCTCTGGCGCAGCGCCAGCAGCTTTAAGTGGGCATCGGCCTGCTCGCCGGTCTCCACGCCCTCGGCGCGCCAGACCTTCAGTTCGTGGGTCACAGCGGCCATGGTACGTTTGCCCCGGCTGGCTACATAGGCCACGCAGAGCATCACAGCTTCAGGCGCAAAGCCCTCCTGCACATACAGGTTCACCAGCTTTTCCATTTCGGTGTGGGTCAGCGGACGGGCAAAGCTGGTCTGCCCGCAGTCGATCAGGCTGGAGATCATGGGGTCAGTGCGGCTGGCGGCGGCGATCTCCGCCCAGCGCATGGGGGCGGGAGCACTGGGCTCTGCGCCCGGCGCGGCGTTTTCCTCGTAGCGCTCCAAAAGCCCTGCACCTGCCCAGAAAGCCAGCGCACTTTCTGCACTGATGCGGCTGCGCAGCTTGAGATCGGCGCAGATCTTGTCCGGGTCGGTCACGCCGGTGGCCAGCACATACAGCGCCACCCGCACATTGTATTCTTCGGCAATGCCCAGCTTGGAGAACACCAGCTGCGGCACGGCGATCGTATCGCCCTTCAGTTCTTTCAAACGGTAGATCATGGTTTCCTCGTTCGGTTCATTCGTTGGCAGTATCCGGCTCGGCGGGCGGCTCCCAAGGGTCGCAGTCCATCATGTCCGGGCAGTTGTTCCAGCGCTCTGGCTCGGCATCGTAGGCGTCCTTCAGATACTGCGCGGCGGCGGCACGCCCTTCGTCGGTCAGCGGAAATACCTCCCGGCGGCGCAGGGCAGGGTCGGTCTTGTCGATCGTCCAAGGCGCGGGCCAGTAGTCCACAGTGAGGATCTTTTCCTCCTTGGTGGCATCCGCGCCGCTGTCCGGATCCGGCACGGTGCGTTTGCCCGGCGTAAGCCGGTAGCGCAGTCCGGCTTCGTTGCCGCTGTAATCATTCTTGCACAAAAAGTAGTGCAGCAGGGGAACAAAGATCATGGTGCAGCTCGTCCTTTCCGGCAAAAGGCGCAGCCTTTTGCGCAATCAATTCTATTATAAAGCAGCCGGGCTAAAATGCAATAACTTTTTGTGAAACGCCCTGCAAAAGCTGCCCCGCTTACAGGAAATCCGGCCTTGACAGTGCAGCAGAAATATGGTAGAATATTGCCTGTTGTAGCAGATGTGCAATGTGCTACTGTGGCTCAGCTGGTAGAGCAGCTCACTCGTAATGAGCAGGTCGCCTGTTCGAATCAGGTCAGTAGCTCCAAAAATCCCGCGAAACTACGTTTAAAACGTAAGGTTTTGCGGGATTTTTTCTTTTCAAAAAATTGAGGTTTCGAAAAACCGCAACATGATGGGGCAAGGGCAGGGGACGCACTGCCCGCTGCGATGGTGCCGTTTGCCGGAATCGAACCGGCGGTCTGCTGCTTACAAGGCAGCTGCTCTGGCCAATATGAGCTAAAACGGCATGAAAAAAGCACGGTGCAAACTGCATCGTGCTAAAAATGGGCAAACAAAAACCACGGTGCGTGTGCATCGTGGTTTAGGTGATGATTTTGGATGTCAAATCCAGAATTTCATCGTACAAGGTTTCTAACTCCTTGCCGTACTGTGTGATGTTTTGCTGATCTGGAGTCAAGCCTTTTGTAGTGATTTCTTCGGTCAGAATGATTTGCAGTAGACGAAGATTTTCGGTCTGTACAGTGTTGGTTGACTCGTCAAGTGAGATTGCAGAACCCAATTCACTTAGATTCACGTTTTATATACTGATCCTCAAAGGGCAAAAAGTTCTTTGAGGATATTTTTATTGTCATTTTGCTGCAATTTTTCGACGGTTCTTCGGCATAACGCAGAAAATGCAGAAACCGCTTGATTTGATTCGGTTTCCACACTAGAATGGAAACCGGAAAAGAAAATACGGTTTCCACAAGGAGGACGCTTATGCAGGAAAAGCTCGATGCGCTGGTGCGCACGCAGGCCATGCAGCTATTCCGTCAACAGGGGCTGCATTTCACCATGCAGCAGGTGGCAGAGCCGCTGCATATCAGCAAAAAGACCATCTACACCGTTTATCCTTCCAAGGAGACGCTTTTGCTGGACATGGTAGACCACGCCTTTGCAGAGATCCACCGCTGCAAGCAGGAGATTCTGGCGGGCGGCGGTACTTTGCAGGAAAAGCTGCGGGCAGTTATCATTGCTATGCCGGCAGAATACGCCGCTTTGGATCTGCGACAGATGAAGGAACTGGACGAGAAATACCCGGTGGTGGCGGCGCGGGTGCGCAGTCAGCTGGAAAACGGGTGGGAGCCCACCATGGTGCTGCTGGAGCAGGCTGTGGCTGAAGGGGTCATGCGTCCGGTATCCCTGCCGGTGCTGCGGCAGATGATCACCGCATCCATCGAGAGCTTTCTGGCAGACCGCAGTCTGGCAGAAAGCGGGGTGCAGTATGTGGCTGTGCTGGAAGAAATGATCTCGATTTTACTGGAAGGAGTGCTGCCGCGATGAAACACAGTTTTTGCGATGGATGGGAGTTTACACGACACTGGACAGAAGCCTTTGGCAAGGGGCTGCCGGTGCCAAAACAGGAAGTCGTCCGCCTGCCCCATACCTGCCGGGAGGTGCCGCTGCATTATGCCTCCCCGGCCGATTACGAGATGGTCTGCGGCTACCGCAAACGGTTCCGGGTGCCGCCGGTACAGGCTGCGCCCCGGCTGTTTGTCCGCTTTGACGGCGCTGCCCATCAGGCGGTGGTACGGGTCAACGGCAGGGTCGCCGGGCAGCACCGGGGCGGCTATACCGGCTTTGCGGTGGAGATCACCGACCTTGTAGATCGGGAGGGTGAAAATCTGTTGACCGTGCAGCTGGACACCAGGGAAGACCCGGCTATCCCGCCCTTTGGCTTTGTCATCGACTACCTGACCTACGGCGGGCTGTACCGGGAGGTCTGGCTGGAAGCTACGGCAGAAAGCCGCCTGACCGATTTGTTCGTCTACACGCCCACCCTGCATGACGCCGTGGTGCAGTGGACGGCAGAGCTTGCGCCCGCAGCCGTGGCGGTCCGCATCCGGCTGGAGACCGCAGACGGTACCCTGCTGGCAGAGCAGACCGCACAGGCGGCAGAAACCGGGAAGATGCAGCTTTCTGTGCCGGACGCACAGCCGTGGGATACAGAGCACCCGGTTTTGCACCATGCCGTGGCAGAGCTTTTGAACACAGCCGGACAGCCCATCGACCGCAAACAGGTGACGTTTGGTTTCCGCACGGCAGAGTTCCGGGCGGACGGCTTCTACCTCAACGGAAAAAAGACCTTTCTGCGCGGCTTGAACCGGCACCAGAGCTACCCTTACATCGGCTACGCCGCACCGAAAAGCCTGCAGCGGGAGGATGCCCGCATTTTGCAGGAGGAGCTGCACTGCACCGCCGTGCGCACCAGCCACTACCCCCAAAGCCAATATTTTCTGGACGAGTGCGACCGACGGGGTCTGCTGGTGTTCACTGAACTGCCGGGCTGGCAGCACATCGGGGACGACAACTGGAAGGACGCCGCCTGCGAGATGCTGCGGGAGATGCTCCTGCAAAACCGCAGCCACCCCAGCATCATCCTGTGGGGCGTGCGCATCAACGAGAGCGTGGACGACGATGCCTTCTACACCCGCACCAACCAAATTGCCCATCAGCTGGACCCCAGCCGCGCCACCTCCGGCGTGCGGTATCTGGAAAAAAGCCATCTGCTGGAGGATGTATACGCCTACAACGATTTTTCCCACAACGGCGTAACGCCCGGCGCTAAGCCCAAAAAGGACGTGACCCCGGATATGGGCAAGGCGCTGCTCATATCGGAATGCAATGGTCATATGTACCCCACCAAAGCCTTTGACGATGGCCCGCACCGGCAGGAGCACGCCCTGCGGCACGTCCGGGTGCAGAATGCCGCTTACGGCAGCGGGGAACACGCCGGGTGTTTTGGCTGGTGTATGTTCGACTACCAGACTCACAAGGATTTCGGCTCTGGCGACCGCATCTGCTACCACGGCGTGCTGGACAGCTTCCGCAACCCGAAGCTGGCGGCGGCGGTCTATGCCAGTCAGGGTAACGCTGACCCGGTGTTGGCGGTCAGCTCCTCCATGGACATCGGCGATAACCCCGCCGGGCAGCTGGGCACGGCATACGTTTTCAGCAATGCCCAGCAGGTCAAGTTGTACAAAAACGATGTGTTCGTTACCGCCCTGCGCCAAAGCGAGTGGACGGCGCTGCCCCACCCGCCCTTTGTGATGGACGATACCATCGGCGAGCTGCTGGAAACGCAGGAGCATTTTTCGCCCTCCAAGGCAGCCGCTGTGCGGGACTGCCTGCTGGCCGCCGGAAAATATGGCTTAGCGGGACTGCCGCTGGCTTACAAGGTCAAATTCGGCTGGTGTATGCTGCACTACAAAATGACCTTTGAGGATGGCGTGGCGCTTTACGGCAAATATGTGGGCAACTGGGGCGGCGAAGCCACCCGCTGGCGGTTCGATGCCGTGCAGGACGGCAACGTGGTGCGCAGCGTGACCCTTTGCCCCAGTGCAAAGCTGCACTTGGAGGTCAAGGCCAGCCGGACGACCCTGCGGGAGCAGGACACCTACGATATGGCCGCTGTGCGGGTACGGATTCTGGACGAGAACGGCATTCCCGCCCCTTACGCACAGTTCCCGGTGCAGTTTGCGGTGGAGGGCAGCGCCGCCCTTGTGGGCCCGCAGACCGCTGTGGCAGAGGGCGGCATGACCGGCACCTATCTGCGCACCGTAGGCACTGCCGGAGAAGCCGTGCTGACCATCTCTGCACCGCAGACGCAGCCCGTTGCGGTGCGGTTCACCATTGAAAAGGAGGATGCTGTATGGAACTGACCCTGAAACAGAAGGCCGCTTTCGGCATTGGTGCCGTGGGCAAGGATATGGTATATGCTCTGTCGGCTTCCTACGTCATGTATTATTATCAGGATGTGCTGGGGCTTTCGGCCAGCTTTGTGGGCGTTGTTCTCATGGCAGCCCGGTTCTTTGATGCCTTCAATGACCCCTTTATGGGGGTTCTGGTGGCAAAGACCCGTACCCGCTGGGGGCGTTTCCGTCCGTGGATCTTTTCCGGCACGCTGCTCAATGCGCTGGTGCTCTACGCCCTGTTTGCCGCCCCGGTGCTGGACGAAGCAGCGCTGATGGTCTATTTCAGCGTGGTGTACATCCTGTGGGGCGTCACCTACACCATGATGGATATCCCATACTGGTCCATGATCCCCGCCGTGACTCGTACCCCAAAAGACCGGGAGAATCTTTCCATGGTAGGGCGCACCTGTGCAGGCGTTGGCTCTGCCCTCATCGCCATGTTCACCATGCTGCTGGTGGGCATCCTTGGCGGCGACAGCGAGCGTGCAGGCTTCCGCTGGGTGGCGCTGATCGTATCAGTGCTTTTTGTGGTGACGGAATTGGTCTGCTGCGCCGCCATGCAGGAGACCACCCCCAGTGAGATGAAGACCGCCACCGTAAAGGAGATGTTCTCCGCCCTGTTCCGCAACGATCAGGCTATGGTAGTGGTGGGCAGCATCGTGTTGATCAACTCGGCACTGTACCTTACCTCCAACTTCATCATCTATTTCTTCAAATACGACCTTGGCGGTGCAGGCTGGAAAGCCACCTACACCCTGTTTTCCACCGTGGGCGGTGCGGCACAGATCCTTGGCATGATGGTGCTTTACCCATTGCTGCGAAAAAAATTCAGCAGCACGCAGGTATTTCACCTGAGCCTTGTGCTGGCACTGTGCGGCTACGGCACCCTGCTGGTGTTCTGCCTGACCGGCCTTTCCCATAGCCTTGCCCTGCTGTGCATCCCGGGCGTGGTAGTGTTTGCCTGCAACGGGATGCTGACCGTGCTGACCACCCTGTTCCTTTCCAACAGCGTGGATTACGGTCAGCTCAAGACCGGCCGCCGGGAGGAGAGCGTTATCTTTTCCATGCAGACCTTTGTGGTCAAGGCTGCCTCCGGTGTGGCGGTATTCCTGACCGGTATCGGGCTGGACCTCATCGGTCTTGTGGGCAACACGGAGGAGACCGGCCCCGTAGCGGTACAGAGCGCCGGAACGCTGCTGGGTCTGCGCCTGATGATGACGGTTCTGCCCATGCTGGTGCTGGCAGGTGTGCTGGTGCTGTTCCGCAACAAGTTCGTTCTGACCGATGCCCGCGCTGCCGAGATCAGCGCACAGCTCCATGGGGAGGAAACGCACCATGACTGAGACCCTGCACTGGTATGCGGAAACCTCCGGCGGCACACGAAAGGGCAGCTGCGCGGTCACGGAGAATGGCGGTGTGCTGCATCTTTCCGCTGACCTGCCCGCCGGGACGCTGAAAACGGTGCGTGCCGAGCTGCCGTGGACGATGGAAGCAGACGAACGTCTGTTCATGAACGGCTACCAGACATGGACCTACAGCCCGGAGCTGGACCGGAACGGAAAACTGCGCGGCACCGACCACATTCCGGGATTTCTACTGAAGAAATATGCCTTTGACCGCTACGGCGATTATCATTTTGTGCCCTATGGGCATCATAACGGTCAGAGTCACGGCTTTTCCTACTGCTATTTCCGCAAGGGCAAGCAGTTCCGGTTGGTGGCATCGCTGGACGAGACCCCGGGCTACACCATCCTCCGCTACGACAGCGGCAAAGCCCTGCTGACATTGGAGCGGGACTGCGCCGGGGTGGAGCATCCCGGCGGCAGTTTCCCACTCTTCGACCTGTTTTTTGCCGAGGGCAGCGAGGTCGAGGTGTTCGACGGCTGGTTTCAGGCGATGGGCATACGCCCTCGGACGGAGAAAAAGCTGGCAGGCTATTCCAGTTGGTACAACCGCTATCAAAACATCACCGAGGACACCATCCGGGAGGACCTGACCGGATGCTGCAGCCTGCTTTGCCCGGGAGACCTGTTCCAGATCGACGATGGCTGGGAGCCGAAGGTGGGTGACTGGCTGGAAACGGATGTGCAGAAATTTCCCCACGGGCTGAAAGGCATAGTGGAGGAAATTCACGCCGCCGGATTTCAGGCTGGGCTATGGCTTGCACCCTTTGTGTGCGAAAAGGACTCTGCCCTTTTCCGGCAGCACCCGGACTGGCTGCTGAAGGTGAACGGTGCGCCATGGTGCTGCGGCAGCAACTGGAGCAGCTTTTATGCACTGGATATCGACAACCCGGCGGTGCTGGACTATCTGCGCCGGGTGTTCGACCGGGTACTGAACGACTGGGGCTTCGACCTTGTCAAGCTGGATTTTCTGTACGGCGCTGCCCCCTTTGGCAACGCCCGCGAGAGCCGGGCGGGCAGAATGTACCGTGCTATGGAGCTGCTGCGCAGCTGGTGCGGGCAAAAGACCATCCTCGGCTGCGGTGTACCGGTGATGCCTGCTTTCGGGCTGGTGGATTACTGCCGTGTCAGTTGTGACGTGGGCTTGGACTGGAACGATGTGTGGTATATGCGCCTGTTCCACCGGGAGCGGGTGTCCACAAAACAGGCCCTCAACAACACTGTATTCCGGCGGCAACTCAATGGCCGCGCCTACGGCAGCGACCCGGATGTGTTCTTTCTCCGGGAGGAAAACTGCAAGCTGACGGCAGAACAAAAGCACACCCTTGCCACGCTCAATGCCCTGCTGGGCAATGTGTTCCTTACCTCGGATATGCCGTCCCGCTACACACAAGCGCAGCGGGCAGAGTACCGCCGCCTGCGCACCCTCTTTGAGCGTGCCACGCAAGTGCAGGCGGAAATGGAAAACGGCCGTCTCAGCATCCGGTATCTGCTGGGTGGAACACCGCAAAAACTCTGTTTCGACCTGTTCTGACAGCGTGAACGAACCACAACAAAACAGCACCCGCCCGTGTACTGTGCTTTGCACACGATACATGGGCGGGTGTTTTGCTGTTCTGCCAGTATGATTTCTCAGCTTTTCAAATGTAGCTTGGGTCTGTGCAGCGCCGCCGAGGTTTCATACGTCCTACTGCTTTTCCCGTGCTTCAAAATGACACCGGCTCTATTATAATGGATGGAAATGCTGGGAACAAGATGAAAGATACCGGTGTATAGGATCTGTCCCCGGAGAGTTGTAACAAGCCATCCGGGGACATTTTTGTTTTTCGGTATCTTTTCTGTAGGAAAAAGCGTGGTATACTGAACAAAACCACTTGGAATTTGTGGAGAAAAACCCGATGGAAGAAAAAACGTATCGTACCCGTTGCGGAACGATCCACTATTGGGCAAGTGTGTCAAACCTGAATCTTTGCCAGCCATTGGTAAACAACTTTTTCCAGTCAAAAAAGAAAATAGCGATGATTAAAGATGAACATTGCAGAAAAATGTGATACAATAAAAAATGAAAATCCAAACAACAGGAGGAACCCCCTCGTGGCAAATAATGTGAACGTCAAAAAACTGGAAGCTGACCTGTGGGAGTCGGCAGATCTGCTGCGTGCAGGCTCTAAACTCACCTCGAACCAATACTGTATGCCGGTACTGGGACTGATTTTTCTGCGGTATGCGTACAGTCGCTTCAAACTGGTGGAGCGGGAGATCCTGAAAGACCGTCCCATGCGCGGCGGTCGGGTGCTGCCGGTGGAACAGAGCGACTTTGCCGAGAAGAGTGCACTGTTTCTGCCCAAGGAGGCGCAGTACAATTACTTAGTCAATTTGCCCGCCAACATCCCGGAGCAGGGGCTGACCGGCATCGAGGGCAATCCTCTGAACAGTCTGGGCGAAGTGGTGAACAACGCCATGGAACTGGTGGAGCAGCAGAGCGAGCAGCTGCAGGGCGTTCTGCCGAAGGACTACACCATCTTCTCGGATGAACTGCTGGGGGAACTGCTGCGCATCTTCAACAATGATGCGTTGGACGATGTGGGCGGCGATGTGATCGGCCGTATCTACGAGTACTTTTTGAATAAGTTTGCCAAGAATGTGGCACAGGATGACGGCGTGTTCTTTACGCCGAAATCGCTGGTGAAAATGATCGTCAATGTGCTGGAGCCTGCCCACGGCGTTCTGTTGGACCCGGCTTGCGGCAGCGGCGGTATGTTTGTGCAGACCGGCGACTTTGTAAACCATGCGGGCATGATCGCCAACAACACCATGACCTTCTACGGACAGGAAAAGGTGGAGTACAATGCCAAGCTCTGCCTGATGAATATGGCCGTGCATGGTCTGACCGGCGTGATCAAGTCCGGCGATGAAGCCAATACCTTCTATCACGATGCCCACAACCTGAACGGCTGCTGCGACTATGTGATGGCAATTATCTTAACCCCCATTCTAATGAGTATCCTAAGTTCAGAGAATGCTCAAAGGTTTAATCAATCGAAGACATATTTCACCTTGGATCTCCTAATTGGTTGGCATAGCGCCCTTCTCAGAGTGTCAAGACCGTGAGTGCACTTTAGTCTTGATACTCTGAGAAGGGTGCTATATCCTCCAGCAGGAGATCCAAAAACATCAAGAACGGGTGTTCGACGTATGAAGATAGGTATTACACAGACTTTTCCACGGTGGGTTAAGATAATATATAATCCGCCGTTTAACGTGGATAAGGTCAAGTCGGAGTCGGCGCAGAGTGCCGGACGGCTGCCGTTTGGCCTGCCCGGCGTGAACAAGGCCAAGGAAATCGGCAACGCAAATTATCTGTGGGTGTCCTATTTCTACTCCTACCTGAACGAGCATGGCCGTGCGGGTTTTGTGATGGCGTCCTCGGCTACCGACAGTCAGGGCAAAGACAAGGACATCCGTGAAAAGCTCATCCAGACCGGCCATGTGGACGTGATGATGAGCGTGGGCAACAACTTCTTCTACACCAAGAGCCTGCCCTGTTCGCTGTGGTTTCTGGATAAGGGCAAACCGGAGCATCTGCTGGACACCGTACTGTTCATCGACGCCCGCAACTATTATACCGTGGTGGACCGCACTCAGAACGAGTGGAGCGACTGGCAGTTGAAGAACCTCAACGCCATTGTCTGGCTTTATCGCGGCGAGGCGGACAAGTACAAGGCGCTTCTGGCGGAGTATCACGCAGAGCTGGCAGACGACCGCCCCTTTGCAGAGATTCAGGCCGCACTGGAACAAAGCGTGCAGGCCAAGCGGGAAGAAGCCAAAGCCGCTGTGGAGGAAGCGCCCCGCAAGGAGCGCAAGGCCACGCAGGAAAAGCTCGACAAGGAACTGGAAGCCCTCAACGAGAAGCTGACCGTTGCCAGGGAGGCCGTCTGGCTTACCGAAAAGTTTGGCGAGGGCGTCTATCAGGATATTCCCGGTCTGTGCAAGGTGGCTAGCCGCGACACCATCCTCAACGAGAAAGGCGCATCCCTGACGCCCGGTGCCTATGTGGGCGTTGCACCCGTGGAGGATGACGGCGTGGATTTTGCCCAGCGGATGAAAGAAATCCACAAGGAACTGCTGGAATTGCAGGCAGAGTCCAATCGTCTGATGGAAACCATCTCGAAGAATCTGGAGGAGATGGGGGTATGAAGTGGGAAAAAGTCGCAATTAAAGATATTTGTACAGGTATTTATGACGGCCCTCATGCAACACCACCATTAAGCGATACAGGTGCAATCTTTCTAGGAATATCAAACTTTAATAATGGCCGACTGGATTTCTCTGATATACGATATATTTCAGAGGATGATTTGCCAAAGTGGACAAAAAGAGTTATACCTCAGAAAAATGATATTGTTTTCTCGTATGAAGCGACACTGAATCTTTATGCAATTATTCCAGAAGGATTTCGTGGATGTCTTGGGCGCAGAATGGCACTTTTACGTGTGGACAAAACAAAAGCGGATTACAAATTTTTATACTACTATTTTTACTCGGATGCTTGGAGAGCAACAGTTAATGAAAACATTGTTCTAGGGGCAACAGTTGATAGAATTCCGCTGATTAAATTCCCGGATTTCCCGGTTGAATTGCCTCCGTTGGAAACTCAATATCGCATCGCAGATATTCTCTCCGCCTACGATGACCTGATTGAAAACAACCAGAAACAAATCAAACTGCTGGAAGAAGCAGCCCAGCGGCTTTATAAAGAGTGGTTTGTGAATTTGCGCTTTCCGGGGCATGAAAACACGAAAATTGTGGACGGTGTGCCGGAGGGGTGGAGCAGAGGACTGTTAAAGGAACTCATTAGTGTTAATTATGGAAAAGACCATAAAAAAGCTCCTGATGATGGAAATATCCCTGTTTATGGCTCTGGCGGTTTGATGCGAAAATGTAATAAATCGCTGTTTTCTGGTGAAGCAGTCCTGATTCCTCGAAAAGGCTCTTTGAATAATATCATGTATGTGGATGAGACATTTTGGACAGTGGACACAATGTTCTATGCTACGATGAAACAGCCACATACAGCCGTTTTTGTATATTTCTTTGTCAAAGCATTTGATATGTACTCTATGAATATTGGCGCAGCAGTACCAAGCATGACGACGAAGATTCTGGATGCGATGGATGTGGTAATTCCCGATAAAGAAACTCTGGAAAAGTTTGACAAATATGCAAAAGTGTATTTTAATAAAATAAAGACGTTACAAGGACAAAATGAGCGGTTAAAGACAGCGAGAGATTTACTGCTAGCGAAGTTGATGAGCGGGGAAGTGGAGGTGTAAAAATGTTTTCTGAAAAATACGGATATAAACAAATGAAAAAAATACAGGTAAAATCCATATCGAAGGAATTAAGAAATCGAATATGGAATCTATTCTATCAGGAAGAAATAAAACCATACGAAGAAAGTTTTTTGGATGATTTTCTATCTGGGAAAGCGACGATGGAAGAAAAAATAGTTGATAAACTTGGATTTTCTATAAATTCGGTGACATCACCGAAGACTAGACTTCGGACATATATTGAGCAGAGTGCTAAATGGTATGAAGTGTATGATGTGGTTGAAATATATATATCGTTTCTTGATAAGAAAAAACGAGAGCAGCGAACGAAACAGTTAAATACAATATTTGAACAGGAAAAATCCGGGTATAGAATTGTTTTGGGTGAAATTACTCCAATTACAAATGATGCTGAGATTGAAACAATCGAACAGGCGGCAATGACACAGTTTGGTTCGGTGAATCAGCATATTAGCAAAGCACTAGCGTTTTATGCGGATTTGAAAAATCCAGACTATGAGAACTCTGTAAAAGAATCAATCAGTGCCGTTGAAGCGATGTGTTGTGTTATTACAGGAACGTCTGGAAAACAGGCGACATTAGGAAATGCAATAAAAAAACTTGAGGATAAGGGCATTCATATTCATGGAGGTATGAAGCAGGGATTTAAAGATTTATATGGCTATGCTTCAGATGAAAATGGAATTCGGCATGGCGGAATTGATTTCAAAAATGTGCCGCCGGAAGATGCGAAGTTTATGCTGGTGTCCTGTTCGGCATTTGTGAATTATCTGATTGAGAAGTGGAGTAAAGTAGAAAACAATTAAACCAAAAGAAAGCGGGGTGGAGCAAATGAAAGAAAAAGTTCAGAACGTAAAGCTGAATGCAGTGCTGTGTATAGCATTCACGGTAATAACATATCTTATAACACTAAATATGCAAAATGGATTTTTTCATCCGAACTGGTGGTGGATTTCAAATGATTTTGCTCTGACTGTTAGTGGTGGAATTGCAACTGGTTTTGTAGCTGGTTTAGCTTATGCAATACAAGAGTATAGAAACAGCAAAAGCGAAACTGGAGCAAAGTTGTTTTTTACGGCGGGATGGCTATATAGCACTTTTAGCCATATGGATAAAAATATTACGGAGGCTTTGGAAAATCCACAGTATCCAGCGATTGAGAGTCTGTTGAAAACGTATGTGTCGGATGGAAATCAGGCAAATGAAATAATCAAGCAGACAGAGTACATAACGATTTTAAGGAATGAACTAAAAACAAATCTTGAAAATTTCAAAAGGGAAGAATGTATAAAGGTCCAAAAAATCTTAATGCAAGCGTATTACTACTACGATATAGCACTTAACGAGACAAAAATAGATGATTTAAGAAGTAACAAAATAAATAGAACAGTGCTTATATCTGATCCCAAAGTAAAACGTACTCTCGAAATTTTAAGGAAAGAAATAGAAGAGGAATTGCCAAGGATAGAATCATTGGCAGAGATGGTTGATCGTCAAACAAGAAAGAAATATCACTGGGAAGAATACAAAAAATATAGCGATGTTCATTGCGCTAGTGTTACAAAATTGAATGATTTCGATGAATTTCTAAAGAGAGGGGGAACACTATGAGCCGCGAATACTCCGAAAATGTCCTTGTTCAGAACAGTGCGGGCAACCTGCTGCAAAATGTTCTGGGCTGGGAGGTCGTGCTGGCTTACAACTCCGAAAAGCTGGGGCCGGACGGGACGTTAGGCCGCACCAGCTATGGGGAAGTGTTGCTGACCCGGTATTTTCGGCAGGCGCTTTTGCGGCTGAACCCGTGGCTCACCCCGAACCAGCTGGACGAGGTGCAGAAGAAATTCACGGCACACGTTTCCACCGCATCCCTGATGCAGATCAATGAGGAAAAGTATTTTCTGCTGCGGGATGGCATCCCGGTGACGGTCAAGCGGCCGGATGGCCGCACCGAAACGCGGAGTGCGGCGGTGATCGACTTCAAAAACCCGGAAAACAATCATTTCCTTGCCGTAAAAGAAATGAAGATCCACTCGCAGCTGTACCGCCGCCGGACAGACATTGTGGGCTTTGTCAATGGCATTCCGCTGCTGTTTATCGAGCTGAAAAAGCCCACCGTGGATGTGCAGAACGCCTACATAGACAACTATCGGGATTACCTCGATACCATTCCACAGTTGTTCTATTACAATGCCTTTCTCATGCTGTCCAATGGATTGGAAGCCAAGGTGGGCACGCTTGGCAGCAAGTACGAGTTTTTCCACGAATGGAAGCGTCTGAAGGAAAGCGATGCAGGCAGCGTGGAACTGGAAACCATGTTGCGGGGCATCTGCGAGAAAAAGACCTTCCTCGATCTGCTGGAAAACTTCATCCTTTACGACCATTCCGGTGGGCGCACCACCAAGATTCTGGCCCGCAACCACCAGTATCTCGGCGTCAACGAGGCCGTCAGTGCTTACGAGAACCGCAAGTTAAAAGACGGCAGGCTGGGTGTGTTCTGGCACACGCAGGGGTCGGGCAAAAGCTACTCCATGGTCTTTCTGGCGCAGAAGATCCGGCGCAAGTTTGCAGGCTCGCCCACCATTGTGGTGCTGACCGACCGTGACGAGCTGAACCGGCAGATCAGCGATACCTTTGAAAACTGCGGCCTGCTGGGCAAGACCAAGGCTTCGCAGTTTATTGCATCCAGCGGTACGGACCTTGTAAAAAAGCTGCAGGGCAACCCCAGCTTTGTGTTTACCCTGATCCAGAAGTTCAATCTGCCCAAGGAGCCGCCCATCTACCCGGATCACGACATTCTGATTTTGTCGGACGAAGCCCATCGCAGCCAGTACGGCATTTTTGCAGACAACATGATGCACCTGCTGCCCACGGCGTCCCGCATCGGCTTTACCGGTACGCCGCTGCTGGCGGATGACCATATCACCGAGCGCACCTTTGGCGGGTATCTGTCGGTGTATGATTTCAAGCGGGCAGTGGAGGACGGCGCAACGGTGCCGCTGTACTATGAGAACCGTGCGGATAAGATCGCCCAGTTGGACAAGCCGGAGATCACCGGGCGGATCCTGGATGCCATTGAAGCAGCCGACCTTGATCCTTCGCAGGAGGAAAAGCTGGAACGCGAGTTTGCAAAGGAGATCCATATTCTCACCGCAGATGAACGGCTGCGTTCCATTGCAAAGGACTTTGTGGAGCATTACTCTGACCTTTGGACCAGCGGTAAGGCGATGTTCGTCTGCCTGAATAAGGTCACCTGTGTGCGGATGTACAACTATGTGCAGGAATACTGGCGGGCAAAGATCAGGGAACTGGAAGTCCGGCAGGGCACAGTGACCCAGCAGGAAGCACAGGAACTTGCCCGTAAACTGGCATGGATGAAAGAAACCGAAATGGCAGTGGTGATCAGTCAGGAGCAGAACGAGGTGCAGACCTTCAAAAAGTGGGGGCTGGATATTCTGCCGCACCGTGCCAAAATGGAAAAGCGGGAGCTGGATAAAGAATTCAAGGACAGCAAGAATCCGTTCCGGGTGGTGTTCGTCTGTGCCATGTGGCTGACGGGCTTTGATGTAAAGTGTCTGTCCTGTCTGTATCTGGACAAGCCGTTGAAAGCCCATACCCTGATGCAGACGATTGCTCGTGCAAACCGTGTTTCGGAGGGCAAGAGCAACGGCCTGATCGTGGACTATATTGGTATCGTAGAGGCGCTGCGCAAGGCTCTGGCAGATTATACGGTCAACAAGAACAGCCCGGCGGGCATTGACCCAACGGTGGACAAAACGGAGCTGATTCAGCGCATCCGCACGGTCATCGGAAAAACGGACGGCTTTCTGGCAGAACACGGGTTCCGGCTGCAGGAATTGGTGGACGCACAGGACTTTGAAAAGATGAGCCTTGTACAGGATGCAGTCAACGCAATGTGCGAGACGTTGGAAACCAAGAAAACCTTCCAGACCTATGCATCTGAGCTGTCGCGGCTGTTCCGCTACGCAGACCGTGACGATGTGGACGATGCCGTGCGCGCCCGGAAAAACGCAATTCTCGCCATCTACGAGGGCTTGCAGCAGAAGCGGAAACACGCGGATAATACCGACCTGATGGTGCAGATCAACGGCATCGTCAACGAGTACATCCATGTGGAAAAGCCGGATCAGGAGACTGTACCTTCCCGGCAGTTTGACATCAGCAAAATTGATTTTGAGCTGCTGAGCCGGGAGTTTGCTCACACCCGGCGGAAGAATCTCTTGCTGCGAGATCTGGATGAACTGGTAAACCAGCAGCTGGCGAAAATGCTGTTTGCAAACCCGCAGCGCATTGATTATTATGACCGCTATCAGGAGATCATAGATGCCTATAATGCAGAGCAGAACCGTGCGACCATCGAGAAAACCTTCATGGATCTGATGGAGCTTGCAAGTTCACTGGACACGGAGCAGCAGCGCTATGTGCGTGAGGGCTTTTCCAGCGATGAGGAACTTTCAGTGTACGATTTGCTGTTTTCGGAGAACCTCACGAAGCAGGAGATTGAAACGATCAAGAAGGTGTCTGTGGACTTGTTGACAAAAATCAAACAGCAGATTGCCAAACTCGACCATTGGACGGACAAGCAGGAAACTAAGGCGATTGTGGATAACCTGATTCGCAATACCCTTTGGCAAGAACTTCCCAATAGCTATGATGTAAGCGATATCCAGACCTACCAGAAGAAAATCTACGAGTATGTATATATGCGCTATCCGGAAGTAGCATAACGCAAAAATCACCCCAGAGAGAACGCACAAGAGGCTATTCTCTCTGGGGTGATTGCGTATCAAATCATCTGAAAATGCTTTAATGCTTCCACAATCGCATCCTCTTTTTCCTTCGGACACTGAGGCTGCTTTGTATTTTCGGACTTCGCCTTATGGTGGTTCTCTCGTACCTCCAGACCGCATTTCTGCTTAACCTGCGAGATATACAGGGAAGATACCTTCAGTCCAGTCTGTTCCAACACGCGGGCTTTGATTTCAGGATAGGTCGCGCCTTTCTGCAATCCTGAAGTGTCCATGCCCTCCAAGGAGAACTCTACACGGACTTTTTTGGAGTCGATCTCACCCTTGGAAAGTGCAATGACACATTCTACATGCTTCGTCCTTGGAAACAGATCCACCGGCTGTACCTTCTCTGCATGGTATCCCTTCTGCTCCAGCCATGCGGCGTCTCGGGCGGCGGTGGCGGGGTTGCAGCTGACATACACCACCCGGCGGGGGGCCATGCGCACCACAGCGGAGAGAGTGGCTTCATCGCAGCCCTTGCGGGGCGGGTCCAGCATCACGATGTCTGGGTGCAAGCCCTCGGCGGCCAGTTGGGTGGCAGCCTGACCGGCATCGGCGCAGAAAAAGCGGCTCTTGGCAGCTACGGCCTCGCCCATGCGGGCGGCGTTGGCCTTGGCGCTCTCGATAGCCTCCGGCACGATCTCCACGCCGATCAGCTCCCGGCATTGATCTGCCATGGAAAGGCCGATGGTGCCCATGCCGCAATAGAGATCCAGCAGCGCGTCATCCGAGGTCAGCTGCGCGTACTGCGCGGCAACGCCGTACAGCCGCTCGGCAGCCAGCGTGTTGACTTGATAGAAGGACAGCGGCCCCAACCGCACCGGTACGCCGCAAAGAGTGTCCTCAATGTAGCCCGGGCCGTACAGGATATGGTTCTCACTGCCCAGAATGACATTGGTGTTTTTGGCGTTGACGTTGAGCAGGATGGTGCTGATGGCAGGGAACTGCTCCCGCAGTGCGGCACAAAGCTGCTCTGCGTGAGGCAGCTTTGCCCGGGTGCATACCAGACACACCATGATCTGCCCGCTGTGCGCACCGCGCCGCAGGAAGATGTGTCGTACCAGCCCCTTGCCGCTCTGCTCATCGTAAGGGCGGATGCCCTGCTGTGCAAAAAAGGCGCACAGCGCATTGCCGATCTCGTTCAGCACGCCGGGCTGCAACTTGCAGTCCGGGCAGGGGACAATGCGGTGGGTACGTCCGGCGTAAAAGCCGATGCAGGGTACGCCGTTCTTGTCCACGCCCACAGGGAACTGCACCTTGTTGCGGTAGCGGTCCACCTCCGGGGAGGGCAGGATATCCAGCACCGGCACCTCCAGCCCGCCGATGCGGCGGAAGGCGTCCAGCACGCTTTCCTGTTTGGCGCGCAGCTCTGCGGCGTAGTCCAGATGCCGCAGGCTGCACCCGCCGCAGGGGCCTGCTACCGGGCAGTCCACCGGAATACGATCCGGCGAGGGAGTGAGCAGCTCGTCCAGAATGCCAAAGGCATACCGGCCGCAGTCCTTCACGATGCGCACCCGGGCTTCGTCCCCCGGGGCAGTGCCGGGCACGAATACGGCCTCGCCATCGGCACTGTGGGCAACGCCGCTGCCGTCGCTGGAAAGGCGCTCGATGCGCAGGGTCAGGATCTGGTTTTTCTGTAAAGGCATGGTTTCTCCTTGTGTGATGGGCTCAGGTTACAGTTGGGCAGGGTCTGCCGGGTCGGCGTCCTGCTGGGCGGCAAAATACTTGCTGGGCGGCACGCCTTTGGCGCGCTTGAACACCCGCGAGAAGTAGAACTGGTCGAAGAAGCCTACCGACACCGCTACCTCTGCAATGGAAAGACTGCCGGCGCGCAGCAGCTTGCAGGCTTCGTTGATGCGGTACTCGGTCAGGTAGTCAATGGGGCTTTTGCCCACGTTCAGCATGAACACCCGGTACAGATGACTGCGAGAAACACCCACGCTCTTGGCTACATCGTCAATGGAGATGTCGTGGGAGTAGTTGAACTGGATGTACTTGATGGCGTTCAGCACATACTGGCTGGAGGAGGAGGCCGTGTGGGGCTTGCCTGCGCTGGTCTCCCGCATCAGAGCGGCGATGAACAGGTACAGATACCCCACCATGGCGGCTTCGTCCTGCGGCTGCAGCCCGCGGGAGGAGTAGATGTTGTTCAGGGCTGCCCGCATCCCGTCCGGGTCGCTGGTGTGGTGCACAGGGGCATCGTCCGTAAAGGGCAGCTGCGCGGCAAGCTTGTGGGCACAGGCACCGTTGAAGCCTACCCAGCTGTACTCCCACGGCTGCTGCTCGTCGGCGGTATAGCGGATCAGCTGGCTGGGACGGGCGAAGAACAGATCGCCCTCGCTCACCTCCCAAGTGCGGCCGCCCACCTCAAAGATGCCCTTGCCGGATACCACCAGATGGATCAGGTAGTGGTCACGGATGCCGGGACCCCATGTCTGCCCCGGAGCGCACCGCTCCAGGCCGCAGTTGAAGATGGACAATTCAATGTTGTTGGTGTAATTCTGCTTAAAGGATTGCTTATAAACGTCTGGCATGGCAGCTTTACCTCCGTCCTGTCACATTCTGCACCCAGTATACCATAGAACACCCTGCAAATTCAACAAAAGTACATCTTATTCTTTGCGCCTGACGCCGAAATTTGGATTTTTAAGGCAAATAAATTGAAAAATCGCCCGAAATGCATTACAATAGGCAAAAAAGCAGAATCGTTCATTCTTGAGGGGAGGAGCTGTCATGGCCACCAGTGCACAACTCAGAAAACAGATCCTGCAGGGCAGCTGGGACGCCGCACTTGCTGCACTTTACGGGGCAGACCCGGCGGTGCTGCAGCGGCAGCGCGGGCGTTATGCGGCAGCGCTGGAGCAATTCGAGTTATATTTCGGTCCCGGACGGCAGGTGCAGGTGTACTCTGCACCCGGGCGGGCAGAGTTGGGCGGCAACCACACGGATCATCAGGGCGGCTGCGGTCTTGCGGCTGCGGTCACGCTGGATCTGGTGGCGGTGGCAGCCCGCAGTACGGATGGCTATGTGCGGGTCAAGTCCCGGGGCTTCAACAAGCTGGATGTCATTGATCTTGCCACCGCAGAGCCGCAGGCAGGGGAGAGCACCCACTCGGCCAGCCTGATCCGCGGCATTGCCGAGGGCTTCCGCGCGGTGGGCAGGCAGATCGGCGGCTTTGACGCCTATACCGCCAGCGATGTGCTGCGCGGCTCCGGGCTGTCCAGCTCGGCGGCATTTGAGATGGGCATGGCCTCCATCTGGAACGAGGAATACAGCACCGGGCTGACCCCGGCAGAGCTGGCCGGCATCTGCCAGTATGCGGAAAACACCTATTTCGGCAAGCCCAGCGGACTGCTGGATCAGCTGACCAGTGCGGTGGGCGGTATTATTTTTGCAGATTTTGCCGATCCGCGTGCCCCAAAGATCGAAAAGCTCCATGCGGACGGTCTGCTGCCGGAGGGAATGTTCCTCTGCGTCACCGATACCCGGGGCAGCCACAGCGAGCTGACCGGCGAGTTTGCAGCCATCCGGCAGGAAATGGAGCAGGTGGCTGCCTGCTTTGGCAAGCCGCTGCTGGGTCAGGTGGAGGAGAGTGCGTTCTGGGCGGCACTGCCTGCCCTGCGCAGCCGCTGCGGAGACCGTGCGGTGCTGCGGGCGATCCATTATTTTGAAGAGAACGCCCGTACACTGGCGCAGCGGGAGGCGCTTTATGCAAGGCGATTCCCGGTGTTTGCAGAGCTGGTCAAACAGAGCGGACAGGCTTCCTTTGCGCTGTGCCAGAACGTGTACTGCACAGCGGATGTGCGGCATCAGGGGCTGTCAGTGGCGCTGGCTCTGAGCCAGAGCATCCTGCAGGGCAGTGAGGGCGCATGGCGGATGCAGGGCGGCGGCTTTGCAGGTACCATTCAGGCTTATGTGCCCGGGCGGCTGCTCAAGCGGTACCATACAGCCATCGAGCAGGTGTTCGGGCAGGGCAGCTGCTATGTGCTGCGCCTGCGGGAACAGGGTGCAGTCCGGGTGATCTGAACATAAAAATAAGCCGTGCATGGCCGGAAAGCTCCGGGATGCACGGCTTTTTTATGGCTTACTGCTGCAGAGAAAAGGGCTGGGGGAGAGAGTTTGTAACGGGACGATCCTTTCTCTGCTGTTGGATACTGTCCAGATACTGGACGGTAGTGGTGGCGGCTTCGCTGGTCACACCAAGCAAACGGGCGAACTGCTGATACAGCTTGATGCCGGTCTGTACGCCTACCTTGATCATGCGGAAAAACAGCATGGGCACAAAGGTGAAGGAGAACGAGAGCAGCCCGCCCTCCCAGAAGAAATCACCGAAGTGCAGGTTATCAAAAAAGCTGCCGACAGCATCGCCGAATTCGCTTCCGCCAAAGGCAGTGCGCTGCTCTTCTGGAGAAAGCGCTGCATAGGAAGCAGGCAGCTGAAGCTTTTTCATAAAGAGGAACACTCCTTTCAGGTACGATAAAAACTTAGCACAGGGCTACCAGCGTAGGCAGGCAGTTCTGCTGCTCGGTCTCCTGTGCAGCGTTCTTGTTGGCCTTATACTCGTCAATAGACTCCTTGATGGCGGTCACCAGATTCTTGACGGAGAGATAGATGCTGCGAGCCTGAATATAGGCGTAGTAGCCGCCCAGACCGGCCAGACCGATAGAAGCTACCTTGCTCCAGGTGTTCAGCTGACCCCAGTAGTGCCCCACGGCATCACCAACGTCCAAACCATCGTTCAAGGCATTCTGCATACCGGAGACAGCGCCTTGGAATGCATAACGACCCATCATGCCCAGCAGATTTACAGTAACGGTCATGCCAAAGGCCATGACCTGCTGCGGGGTGATATTGATGGAAAGAGCACCGCCCTCGGTGTAGGTCATCTCCTCGGCAGAGAGCACAGCGTAGCTGGCAGGCAGCTGCAGAGGGCGCTGATATGTATGATCCATGATGGAAAACTCCTTTCGCACACAGAACTCCCCAAGGGGCAGTTCATCTAGTAACTGAATTGTAGCATATCTGCACAAAAATGACAAGAGAGCGCGGGTTTAAAAATCATGATACATTTGTGAATATATTGTGATGAGCATTTACAAAATAGACTGTGATACGATATAAATACAAAAAACAACCGTTTTTATCACAGTGAAAAAATGTTGTAGAGGAAAGCAGGACCGTAAAAATAAAAAACAACAAAGGCATCTGCCCGTGCCCGCTGCGCAGGATACAGCAGGGAAAGCAGATGCCTTGTGGCTTTGCAGGATAGAAAGCAAAAGGGGAGTGGGCGTTTAGCGCTTTTCCGGTACACGCTCATACAGCGTGGTCAACGCAGCGATGTGCCCGGCCAATGCTGCGGGCAGGGGCTGCGTCAGCCGCCAGCGCCAGTTTGCACCCTGTGTGCTGGGGGTATTGATGCGGGCCTCGCTGCCCAGATGCAGCCAGTCTGCCAGCGGGATGATGGCGGTATCCGAAACGCTGGCAAGGCAGGCGCAGATCATGCCCTCGGTCAGGGTCTCCGGTGTGCAGCGCAGGTACCGGCAGGCGTAGGCCACATCCTCGGCACTGGCGTTGCTGCGCCAGCCCTCGGTGGTCACGTTGTCATGGGTGCCGGTGTACACCACACTGTTGCGGGGGTAGGTGTGGGGCAGATAATTGCCCGATTCCCGGCTGTCGAAAGCGAACTGCATGATCTTCATGCCCGGGTAACCGCTTTCGGTCAGCATATCCTTCACCTCCGGGGTCAAGTAGCCCAGATCCTCGGCGATGATATTGCCGCCGCCCAGCGTCTGCTGCATGGCGTGGATAAAGTCCCGGTCAGGGCCTTTTTCCCAGTGACCGCCCGCAGCCGTGGTGCTTCCGGCGAGGATGGAATAGTAGCTCTCAAAGCCGCGGAAGTGGTCGATGCGCACCACATCGTAGATGGAGGTGGCGTGCTTCATGCGCTGCTTCCACCAGTCAAAGTCAGTGGCCTTGTGAGCAGGCCAGTCGTACAGCGGGTTGCCCCACAGCTGACCGTCTGCCGCAAAGGCATCCGGCGGACAGCCGGCTACATGGGTCAGATGCATCTGTCCGTCAGTCTGGAACAGCTCCGGGTGGGTCCACAGGTCGCTGGAATCCGGGCTGACGTAGATGGGGATATCGCCCACCAGCAGGACACCCTTGCGGTTGGCGTAGGACTTCAGCGCGTTCCACTGGGTGTAGAAGAAGAACTGTACTGCCTTGTGGTAGCTGATCTGGTCAGCCAGCCGTGCCTTTGCGGCGGCAATGGCTTCCGGCTCCCGGCAGCGCAGGGCGTCCGGCCAGTCGGCAAGGCCAGCCTGCCCCTGTTCGGCCTTTACCGCCATGAACAGGGCGTAGTCCTCCAGCCAGAAGCTCTGCGCTGCGCAGAAGGCTTCGTAAGCAGGGGAGGGAGCCGCCAATAGCCGGTCAACAGCCTTTTTCAGCAGCACCGGGCGCTGGTTGTACAGCGCACCGTAGTCGACGGTGTCCACCGGCTGCGCGGCGGGGAGCTCTTCGGCAGTCAGATAGCCGTCTGCCGCCAGTAAACGGAAATCGATAAAGTAGGGGTTTCCGGCAAAGGCGGAAAAGCTCTGGTAGGGGCTGTCACCGTAGCCGGTAGGGCCGATGGGCAAGATCTGCCAATAGGTCTGCTTTGCCTCAGCCAGAAAATCAACGAATGCGGTCGCTTCACTGCCCAGCGTACCGATGCCAAAAGGCCCCGGCAGGCTGAACACCGGCATCAAAATGCCGCTTGCACGCATACCGTGCACCTCCTTAGCCCTTTACAGCACCGGCCACGACACCCTCGATGATGTACTTCTGGCAGGTCATGTAGAGGATAATAATGGGGATGATTGCAATGATGATGCAGGCCATCATGGGAGCCAGCTCCACGCGGCCGTAGCCGCCGCGGAAATACTGGATGGCCATGGGGATGGTGCGGTACTTCTTGATATCCAGCACCAGCGTGGGCAGCAGGTAGTCGTTCCACACCCACATGGTCTCCAGAATAGCGGTGGAGATCATGGTAGGCTTCAGGATGGGGAACACGACCTTGAAGAAGATCTGGATGGGGTTGCAGCCGTCGATCATGGCTGCTTCCTCGATCTCCATGGGCACGCTCTTCATAAAGCCGGTGAACATGAACACGGCCAGACCGGCGCCGAAGCCCAAATAGATGATGCAGATGTTCCAAGGGTTGTTCAGCTTCAGCCGGTCAGCGGTCTTGGACAGGGTGAACATGACCATCTGGAAGGGAACGACCATGGAGAACACGATCAGCAGGTTCATGAACTTGCTCAGCTTGTTGTTCACACGGGTCAGGTACCAACCAGTCATGGAGCAGCACAGCAGGATCAGCACCACGCTGGTGATAGTAATCAGAAGGCTGTAACCCATGCTGGAGAGAAAGTCCATCTTGGTCACGCCGTAAACGTAGTTGCGCAGTCCGGCAAAAGTTTCGGCGGTGGGCAGACGGAACACCGTAGAGGTGGTAAAGCTGCCCTCGGTTTTCAAGCTGTTCAGCAGGATCAGCACGATGGGGTAGATCCACAGCAGGCAGAGAAGCACCATTACAACAGCAAGGATGACATCCCAAGTTCTTTTCTGTTTCGACATTACTGCTGCACCTCCTTAGAACGGGTAAAGTGGAGCTGGATCAGCGAGATGACCACAACGATCAGGAAGAACACAACAGCCTTTGCCTGACCGATGCCCTTCCACTGCGCACCGGAGCGGCCGTAGAAGGTGTTGTAGATGTTCAGAGCCAGCATTTCACTTGCGTTGGCGGGTTCGCCTGCGGTCAGGGCCACGTTCTGGTCAAACAGCTTGAAGCTGTTGGTCAGGGTCAGGAAGGTGCAGATGGTCACACTGGGCATGACCATGGGAATCTTGATCTTGAACAGGATCTCGCGGTCGTTGGCACCGTCGATCTTAGCGGCCTCGATCAGGTCGCCGGGCACGCTCTGCAGTCCGGCCACATAGATGATCATCATGTAGCCGATCTGCTGCCAGCACATCAGGATGACCAGACCGACAAAACCGGCCTTGGCATCCAAAGCAAGCAGGGGCTTCTGCAGGTTCGCCAGCACACCGTTGAGCAGAATCTGCCAGATGTAGCCCAGCAGGATGCCGCCGATCAAGTTGGGCATAAAGAACACGGTACGGAAGATGTTGGTGCCCTTGATGCCGCGGGTCAGCACCAGTGCAATAGCAAAAGCACACACATTGATAAGTACAGTGCTTACCACGGTAAACGCCGCCGTAAAGCCAAAGGCGTGCAGAAAGGTGGAATCCTGAAATACCGAGAGGTAGTTCTGGATGCCCACAAAGGTGGTCTTGGAAACGGTAGTGAACCGCTGGAAGGACAGGTAAACGCCCCAGATAAAGGGCCAGATGAAGCCGATGATAAAGGCGACCAGAGTAGGAAGCACAAATATCGGCCAGTATTTACTAATGGCTTTTTGCATGATATACCTCCTCAGGGAGCTGTCTGATAAAAAAGAAAGGAGGCGGGCGAACTTTTCGCCCGCCTCCCGTTTTAGTTCTTAGGGAGATCTCAGGTCAAAGGTTTAGCCGTTGGCCAGCTTGTACTCCTTGGCCCAGCCATCCACAAATGCGGTGACAACATCGTCCCACTTGCCGGTGCCTGCTGCGTATGCAGTCAGAGCGCTGCCCACGCCGTTCTTCCACTCCTCGGAAGGCATGGTGGAGAAGCACCAGTCAACACTGGTCTTGCCGTCGGCCACATACTGGTTTGCAATGGTGATCAGGGGGTTGGTGGAGTCCTTGGCCTTCTTGAAGGGGATGACGAAGCCCATCTTGTCAGCCATCGCGCTGGTGCCGGTCTCAGAGGTGACACACCAGTACAGGAAGTCCAGAGTAGCCTGAATGTCAGCCTCGGAAGAGGTGTTGTTGACACACCAGAAGTTCTCGGAACCGGTGCACAGACCCTGATTTTCCTCGCCGTCCACGCCGATGTAAATGGGCAGCATACCCAGATTGTCGTCGCCCAGATCCTTCACATCATTGTAAGCCCAAGTGCCGTTCTGATAGAACACGGCCTTCTTGCCCACAAACTCAGCCACAGCGTCGTTGCCGGTCTTGGAAGCCAGCAGCTTGGGGTCGCAGGTGGAATCGGTGATGTACAGATCCCAAATCTGCTTGTAGTTGTCCAGATAGGTGCCCTTGATGGCGTCGGTGGAGCCAATGCCGTCTGCCTTGTACTCGTAGTAGATGGGCAGGTTTGCCAGATGGGTCTTGAAGCGCCAGTCAGAAGAACCGTCCATGCCGGCAGAGGTGAAAGCACCGTCCACGCCCAGCTCAGCCTTACGGGCCTGAATGTCATCAGCGACCTTCTTCAGGTCGGCAAAGCCCTTGATGTCCTCCTGCTTGTAACCGGCAGCGGTCAGCAGTTCCTTGTTGTAGATGATGCCGTAGGTCTCGATGACGTATGCAATGCTGGTAACAGCATCGCCATCCTTCAGTGCGAAGGAATCGCTGGTCAGCTCGCCGTACAGCTGGCTGCCGGACAGATCGTAGCAGTAATCCTTCCAGTTTGCCAGACCGACAGGGCCGTTCACCTGGAACAGGGTGGGAGCCTCGCTCTTCTCCATCTCGCTCATCAGGGTGGTCTCGTACTGGCCGGAAGCGGCGGTGACAACGGTCACAGGCACGCCGGTCTCCTTGGTGTACTCAGCGGCCAGATCCTGCCAATCCTGATCCTGCTCGGGCTTGAAGTTCAGGTAGTAGACCTTGCCGTCTGCCTTTGCAGCGGTGCTGGAAGCAGCGGTAGAACTGGCAGCAGAGGAAGCGGTGCTGCTGGAAGAGCCGCCGCAGGCAGCCAGACCCAGAGCAGCGGCAGAAACGCCAGCGGCCTTCAGAAAGTTACGACGAGTGATCATCTTTTTCATAATAAGTTCTCCTTCTTATTAAAATTACAGATCAACTATATACTCTCCGTCCTTCGACGGAGGGAATACAAAATTTAAATGGCCCTTACGCTTTCGCCCTGCTGCAATTCCGGCTGCAGGGTCACGGTCTGGGCAGGGGAGCCATGCTCGATCTGCCGTACCAGCAGCTCGATGCTTTGCAGCGCGATCTGCTCGCTGGGCTGGACGATGGTGGTCATCACCGGCACGCAATAGCGGGACATCGTGATGCCGTCAAAGCCGATCACCGAAACATCTTCCGGCACCCGGAACCCGGCGCTCACCAGCGCCCGGATGGCACCAAAGGCGATGACGTCGCTCATGGCGAACAGGGCGGTGAAATCTGCCCGGCGGGCCAGCAGGCTGTTCATGGCGTGGTAGGCGGACTCGAAATCGTAGTTGGACAGGCCGTACAGCTTGTCGTTGAACAGGATGCCTGCATTCTCCATGGCTTCCTGTGCGCCCTTGCGGCGCATCAAGCTAGGGTAGCTGGTCACCGGACCGCCCAGAACGGCGATCTTGCGGTGCCCTTGCCGAATGAGGTAGTCCACAGCGGTATAGGCCGCTGCCCGGTCATCCACACCCACCATGGAAAGGTTGGGAAAGTTCAGCTCGTCCGTGACCAGCGTGGTGAGTACCGAAGGGACATTGATGCTGTCAAAGCCCCGTTGGAAGTTGGCCACGCTGCCGCCTAAGAAGATGATTCCCTTGGGCTTGATCTCCCGTAGGATCTTTTCGGCGGCGTCGATCTCGTTGGCGTTCTCGTCCAGATAAGAGACGATGCCGTTGTACCCGTACAGGGTGGCGGCGCGCTGGAGCTGCACCAGAAAATCGGAAAAGAAGATGTTCCGGGTGCCTTTAACTACGAACACCAGACTGCGTGACTGCTGGATCTTCAGCTGTCGGGCGTTGGTGTTGGGCACGAACCCGGCCTCCTGCATCACTTTCAGAACGTGCTCCTTGGTCTCCGGGCGAACATCCGGCCTGTCGTTGATCACACGGGAGATGGTGCTGACGGAGCAGCCACTGATCCGTGCGATATCCTTGATGGTCAGATTTGCCATGTCGGCGAGCCTCGCTTTCTGAAAGTGTTTCGGGAACGTTGTCGGGAACGTTTCCAGTGACATTAGTATGGCACATTCTGTATAAAAAATCAATAAGGTTAATTCAACTTTGTACAAGGTGTGCAATGCTGCCCCTCGCATTTGTGCAGTTTGATTTGCGTGCAAAGCAGCAAAACCGAAAATACCGATAATTCCCGGTACAAGTCAGAAAAGACCGGAAATTATCGTACCGCTTTGTAACTTTTTGCACGACACTAGTAGAGAATTTGTAATTTGTATACAAGAACAAAGTGGCGGAAACGTTCCCGAAAAATGCTCCGGCACTGTATTCTGAACAGCTGTGGCGCGAGAACTGCTACCAAAAACGGGTGGAGCGAGCACCGCTTTGCGCCGATGGATAGAGCCAAGACGAGGGAGCAGGGGAGATGCTGTTCCCAAAACGCAGCAAAAAAGCGCTCTCACCTTGTCATCGGTGAGAGCGCTTTGCTGATTGCTGATTATTTTGATCGGGTTGGTTTTTTAAAGATTAGTCGCTGACGTAGGGCATCAGAGCAACGTGACGAGCACGCTTGATGGCGATGGTCAGTGCGCGCTGATGGTAAGCGCAGGTGCCGGTCACACGGCGGGGAATGATCTTAGCACGCTCAGAGACGTACTTACGCAGACGGGGCACGTCCTTGTAATCGATGGTGTCGATGCGATCGACACAGAAGCTGCAAACCTTCTTGCGGCCGCGACGCATGGGGCGTGCGGGGCGAGAGCCTTCGGTTCTTTCAAAAGCCATTGCTTATTACCTCCTATTGGATTTTTAACGGATGGACCGTTTCGTGTCAGAACGGCAGATCATCGCTGTCGTCAATAACGGCGAAGTCGTCTGCATTACCGGCAGAATAGCTGGGAGCTGCCTCCACGGCGGCCGGACGGGCAGGCGCTGCGTTCTGGTAGGACGGAGCGGCATTCTGATAGCCGTTTCCGTTGCCTGCATTGCTGCTTTTGGGGCCTGCAAAGTTGATGTTGTTTGCCACAACCTCTACTGCGGTGCGGTTGTTGCCGTTCTTATCCTGATACTGACGGGACTGCAGACTGCCTTCAATGGCAATCAGGCTGCCCTTCTGGAAATACTTGCTCACAAACTCCGCCTGCTGACGCCATGCAACGATATCAATGAAATCGGCCTGACGCTGCTCGCCCTGACGCGCAAAATTGCGGTCGCAGGCAATGCGGAAGCTGCACACATTGGTTCCCTGCGTAGTGGTACGCAGTTCCGGGTCTGCCACAAGGCGACCCATGATAGCAACAACATTCAACATAGTACGGTCTCCCTTTCTGTCACAGAAGAATTACTCCTCGTGAGCAATGATCAGGCTGCGCATAACGCCTTCAGTGATCTTGTACACACGGTCCAGCTCAGCGGGGAAGCTGGGCTCGCTGGTGAAGTTGATCACGGTGTAGACGCCCTCTTCCTCGTCGTTGATGGGGTAGGCCAGACGGCGCTTGCCCCACTCGTCGATAGAATCGATCGTACCGTTAGCCTCGATCAGGGACTTGAACTTACCCACCAAAGCGGCGGAAGCCTCCTCGTCGAGAGCGGCGCTGGTAATCAGCATGGTTTCGTACTTTGCCATTTTTGTAGCACCTCCTTTTGGACTTGAGGGCCCTGCGGATCTGCAAGGCCAAGGGTACACAGGCTGCGGCATCGCGGCCTGTGCGGCGTGTCTGTTCAGACAGCAATTTATTATAGCAAGCTTCTTTGCTTCTGTCAAGCTTTTTTGACAAAAAGTGCGATAAAAAATGTTTTGCATTTTTTGGTAAAAAGGACTATAATGTAAACGCTTTCCCTGCAGTATGGCAGGGCCGGGGCTCCGGCAGTGGCAGGGAAGTGGGAAAAATAAAAGGAGGATAATCCATGTATTCGTTGTTTCGAGATCTGGCAATCATCATCTTAAGCGCGAAATTCTTCGGACTGGTGGCGCGTAAGTGCAAGGCTCCGCAGGTGGTGGGTGAGATCATCGCCGGCCTGCTCATCGGCCCCTGTGTGCTGAATCTGGTGCAGATCAGCGACTCCATCTCCATCTTTGCAGAGATCGGCGTTGTGATGCTCATGTTCACCACCGGCCTTGGCACGAACCTGAAGGAGCTGATCAAGGCCGGCCCCATCGCCACCCTGATCGCCACCGTTGGTGTGGCTGTGCCTTTGGTGGGCGGCACCTTATTATATGGTGCGTTCTACGGCTTTGCCGCAGTGGGCAGCCCGGAGTTCTACCGTGCGCTGTTCATCGGCACCATCATGACCGCCACCAGTGTGTCCATCACGGTGGCTACTCTGCAGGAGCTTGGACACCTGAAGAGCTTTCTGGGCACCACCATCGTCAGCGCCGCTGTCATTGATGACGTCATCGGCATCGTGGTGCTTACCTGTGTTCTGGGCGCCAGCAGCGGCACCGGTACGGGTCTGGGCAAGGTGCTGTTCAACACCCTGCTGTTCTTTGCCACCGCACTGGGCGTTGGCCTTGTGGTGCACTACGCCATGAAGTGGCTGGACCAGCGCAATCCCCATACCCAGCGCATTACCATCGTGAGTATGGCGTTCTGCTTTGCTATGGCTTACATTGCAGAGGAATACTTCGGCATCGCCGATATCACCGGCGCTTACATTGCAGGCATCGTGCTGTGCACCATGGATGACGCACCCTATGTGGAGCGCCGGGTGGATATCAGCAACTACGTTATCTTTGCACCGATCTTCTTTGCGTCCATCGGTCTCAAGACCGATATCAGCGGCCTGACTCCGGAGATCTTACTGTTCTGCGTCTGCTTCGTGGTGGTGGCACTGATCACCAAGATCATCGGCTGCGGTCTGGCTGCAAAGATCTGCCGCTTCAACTGGGACGATTCCCTGAAGGTCGGCGTCGGTATGATGACCCGCGGCGAGGTGGCACTGATCGTGGCACAGAAGGGCTTGGCCATCGGCGTGGTAGACCCGGTCTACTTCACTGCTGTGATCCTGCTGATCGTGGTGTCCAGCGTGGCAACTCCGCTGGCACTCAAGGCCATGTTCACCAAGCGCCCGCCCGTGCCGCATCCCAGTCAGGCAAACTAAATCAGGAATTTGATTTTCATACTTGGGGTTCAGAAACGCCTGCGGGCGTTTCTGAACCCCTTTTTCATCTGAGTATATGCAAAAACGGAGCTGCTGCACATGGTTTCGTGCAGCAGCCCCGTTTTTATCATTTGCGCAGCATATTTACAGCGTTTTGCAGAACTCCTTCAGGTAGGCGCGGAACTCCTCGCCGATCTCGGGGTGCTGCAGTGCCAGCTCCACCTGAGCCTCCACGACCTTGAGCTTGTTGCCCATATCGTAGTGCTTGCCGGTAAACTCCACAGCGGTCATGCCGCCGCGGGTGCGGGCATACTCTGCCATAGCATCGGTCAGCTGGATCTCGCCGCCGGCACCGGGCTTGGTGTGGGCAAGGATCTCGTAGATCTCCGGGGTCAGCAGCACGCGGCCCAGAATGGAATAGTTGCTGAACTCCTGCCCCTTCTTGGGCTTCTCGATCATATCGTCCACAAAGAAGTAGTTGTCGTGGAGGGGAGTGGTCTTTAAGCTGCAATAGCGGCTCACGTCCTCCCAAGGCACAGCGGACACGCCGGCAACCGGGCGGCCGAACTCCTCGTAGGCGCGGATCAGCTGGGCGCAGACCGGATCCTCGCCCCAGATCACGTCATCGCCGTAGATGACCACAAAGGGATCATCGCCGGTAAAGGCTTTGGCGGTGTTGACTGCGTGACCCAGACCCAGCGTCTCCTTCTGGCGCACGAACAGAATGTTGGCCATATTTGCAATGCCCAGACACTCCTCCAGCATTTTTTCCTTGCCGGGCTTTGCCAGCTTTTCCTCCAGCTCGGGGCTGCGGTCAAAGTGATCCTCAATAATGCTCTGGTTGCGGCCCAGAATGATCAGGATATCGGTAATGCCGGAGCGGACGGCCTCCTCCACCAGATACTGAATGGCGGGCTTGTCCACGAGGGGCAGCATTCCCTTGGGCATTGCCTTGGTAGCGGGCAGCACACGGGTGCCAAGACCCGCAGCCGGAATAACGGCCTTGGTGACTTTTTTCATAATGATTCTCCCATATTCTCATTTTATGCACGGCGAACCGCGCTTTTCAGCAGGATCCCCATCCTGCGTGAACCATGGTCAGATAAAGGTGCCTACCAGTGCGTTCAGGTCCGGCCCCAGCAGCATGGAGCAAAGGCTGCCTACGATCATCAGCAGGATGAACGCGCCAATGCAGGCTGCAATGCTGACACCGCCCTGTGCGTTCAGCACAGCGCGGCGCTGCTCCGGATCCGGGAACTCGGCACGGATGCGGCGGATGCGTGCCGCAGCGCTGCGGCGGTAGAACCATTTGCCGTACAGCCCCCGCACCAGCATCAGTGCAAAGCTGAGGAAAGACATGATGCGGCTCAGCGCCACCAGTGCGGAAGCACTGATGCCGGCGGTCAGCGGGCTGCCGGTGGTCTGCATCATACTGATCAAAGTAGGGACGAACAGCAGTAGCTCTGCAGCCAGAAAGCCGAAAGCGGGCTTCCACGCCTTGCGGTAGAAAAAGTAGAACGGGCCGAACAGCAGCGCCGAAAAGCTCATGGAGATCTTGGAATGGCGCAGCTGCATCTGGCTGTAATCATTCAGATAGACCGGTGCAGCCGTGCCGATATAATCCACCCAGTCCTGATAAGGGACACCATCGATCAGCTCGTCCTTGCCAAAGGCCGCGCGCACGTTGCGGTGCACCGGGTCGATGACTTTTTCGGTAAAGCTGCGGTACATTTCGTCCCGGTACATCCCGCTGTAATCAAAATCCCGGTTCTGCTCGGCGCTGGCGGCAGCGCGGTCGTTGGGCTGCTCTGCGCTCTCGGGGGGCAGGGCAGCGCCGCAGCAGCGGCAGACGCTCTCGCTGCGCAGGGTACGCTCCCCACAGGCGGGGCAGGTGCGCAGCTGGGCATCCTGATAAGGGAACTTCCACTCGTAGCCTGCGCCATGGGCAGGGGCGTGGATGCACAGACCCATTTTTTCGTAACAGGTGCGGTGGTAGGGTGCGCCGCAGTCCGGGCAGACTACGATGTCGTCCTGAAGGGTCAGCGGCTTGCCGCAGCCCTCACAGGGACAGCCATAATATTTCGGCATGATATCCTCCTGTGAAATCGATCATACTGGTATTATACTCCCCCGGGAATGAAAAGAAAAGGTGAAAATCTTTAAAAATCCGGCAAGATAGTATTTTTCCTCTTTACTTTATCACAGATTCTCGGTATACTAATGAAGTATCTGTGTATAAACTGTGTCTTTTGGCGGGGCTGAAAATGCACGCCGCCGGGACATTATCTGCTATGACGGAAACCCTTGAACGAGAGGAACTTAGAGAATGATCACGACTGATGAACTGAAGGTGCAGCTGGCCGAGCACGCCAAGGCCGTTAAGGATCTGGAAGAAGCACTGGCCATTGAAGCAAGCCGCAAGCGCGTGCAGGAGCTGGAGCACACCATGTCCCGCCCCGGCTTTTATGATGATACAGAGCTGAGCAAAAAGGTGTTTGACGAGGTCGGCGACCTGAAGGGCAAGCTGAACCGCTTTGAAAAGCTGCAGGGTCTGTACGACGACGCCGAGACCATGCTGGAAATGCTGGACGAGGAGTACGACCCCGCCATGATCCCCGAAGCCGAGGAGGCTGTGAATACTGTGGGCAAGGCTGTGGAGGAGCTGCAGCTGATGACCATGCTGAACGGCGAGTACGACCACAGCAATGCCATCCTTACCTTCCACGCAGGCACCGGCGGCACCGAAGCACAGGACTGGGCCGAGATGCTGTACCGTATGTATAATAAGTGGGCACAGGCACACGGCATGACCGTGGAGGTGCTGGACTATCAGGACGGCGATGAAGCCGGCCTGAAGAGCGCTTCCATGATGGTCAAGGGCGCCAACGCCTACGGCCTGCTCAAGAGCGAGAACGGCGTGCACCGTCTGGTGCGTGTCTCTCCCTTTGACGCCAACGCCCGCCGCCAGACCAGCTTTGCTTCTCTGGAAGTCATGCCGGAGCTGGACAATACCATTCAGGTGGACATCCGCCCCGAGGATATCGAGATGCAGGTGTACCGCTCCTCCGGCGCCGGCGGCCAGCACATCAATAAGACCTCTTCTGCTGTCCGTCTGATCCACAAGCCCACCGGCGTCGTGGTCAGCTGCCAGACCCAGCGCAGCCAGTTCCAGAACCGCGACTACGCCATGGAAATGCTGAAGGCAAAGCTCTACCAGATCGCCAAGCAGCAGCACATGGATAAGATCGACGACATCAAGGGCGTGCAGAACGAGATCGCATGGGGTCACCAGATCCGCAGCTATGTGTTCATGCCCTACACCATGGTCAAAGATCACCGCACCAATTACGAGACCGGCAACGTGGACGCCGTGATGGATGGCGATATCGATGAGTTCATCTTCGCCTACCTCAAGGCCGCCAGCCGCGGCGAGCTGCAGGACGCATAAGCGCCCGCTCTTTTACAGATTTGGCAGAAAGGCTGCTGCACAGTGTTTTGTGCAGCGGCCCTTTTTGCGGTATGCGCGGCAGGGGCAGACTGAAATCAGGATATCTCTTGATTTATCCCCTGAAAAGCGTATAATAAAACAGTACACAAGACGTTAAAGGAGGATTCCTGTATTATGGAACGCACCTATATCAATGAGGCTCAAAAGGCCATCGGCGGCACGGTGAAGGTGCAGGGCTTTATCGAGAACCTGCGCAACAGCAAGTATATGGCATTTATCGTGCTGAAGGATATTACCGGCAAGCTGCAGATCACGGTGGAAAAGGCCGACCACCCCGAACTGGTGGATACCATCGACCAGCTCACCCCGGACTCTGTCATCACCGTTACCGGCAAGGTGATGGAGAACGATTACGTCAAGATGGGCGGCGTGGAGATGATCCCCGAGAGCATCGAGGTGGAGAGCACCGCCGATGCACTGCCCATCGTCCGCAAGGAGATCGCAGCCACCAAGAAAAAGAAGGCTGTGGAGCGCTCCAGCATCGACCAGCGCATCGACTACCGCTGGATTGACCTGCGCACCGACGAGAACCAGCTGATGTTCAAGGCACAGAGCTGCTTTGTCAACGCCATGCGCAAGTTCCTGCTGGACCGCAACTTCATCGAGATCCACACCCCCAAGCTGATCGCTGCTGCCAGCGAGAGCGGCTCTGAGGTGTTCAAGGTGGACTACTTCGACCGCAACGCCTATCTGGCACAGAGCCCTCAGTTCTACAAGCAGATGGCTATGGCTGCCGGTTTTGAGCGTATCTTCGAGACCGGTCCCGTGTTCCGCGCCGAGAAGAGCTATACCAACAAGCACGCTACCGAGTTCTCCGGCTTCGATCTGGAGTTCAGCTACATCACCTCCTTCAAGGACGTGATGAAGATGGAAGAGGAGCTGCTGACCGCCGGTCTGCAGGCCGTTAAAGATACTTACGGCGAGCAGATCAAGGAACTGTTCGGGCAGGAGGTCATCGTGCCCACCACCCCGTTCCCGGTGGTCAAGCTGGCAGACCTGTACAAGGCTCTGGAGGAAGAGTTCGGCTACACCGTGGACGAGAGCGAGAAGGGCGACCTGACCACTGAAGCCGAGCGTCTGAGCTACGACTGGGTCAAGAAGCACTACGGCCACGAGTTCCTGTTCATCACCGATTACTCTGCCGAGAAGCGCGCTTTCTACCACATGCGCGACGAGAACGGCGTGCCGCAGGGCTACGACCTGATCTGGCGCGGCGTGGAGATCACCACCGGTGCCCAGCGCGAGCATCGCTACGAAGTGCTGAAGAAGCAGGCTGAGGAAAAGGGTCTGGCCGAGGATGTCAAGTTCTATCTGGAGTTCTTCCAGTACGGCTGCCCGCCCCACGGCGGCTTCGGTCTGGGCATCGACCGCCTGACCATGCTGCTGTGCGGCCTGAGCATCAAGGACGCCGAGTTCCTGTTCCGCGGCCCCAACCGCCTGACCCCGTGATTTTATAAAACCTTTCCGAGAGCTGCTGTGTTTTGCACGGCAGCTCTTTTTTATAGATACTATAATTTTGGCTGGCTCGCCCTCTCAGTCAAATCCTTCGGATTTGCCAGCTCCCCCAAAGTGGGAGCCCTTGGCAGTCCACGCAAAGTTCATCTCTTTGCCAAGGCCTCTCCCTTTGGGAGAGGTGTCACCGTAGGTGACGGAGAGGGCGAGGATGCTGCCCTTATGCCCAGAGCAAAGCGGAGGGCATTCAAAATCGTCCGGCATAATAAGTGCTCCCTTTTCATACGATACAACGAGCACACCCACCCCTATGGGCGCGGTGCGCAGCGCAACAGGAAGGGGAGAAGGACCTTGGAGAAACAGGAAC
>ERZ1026870.139-NODE-139-length-44432-cov-132.782906_pt1 | contig 44432 bp, 39 predicted proteins | sample MGYA00380165_ERZ1026870 | MGnify/ENA primary metagenome ERZ1026870 (study PRJEB33269, sample SAMEA4719801) | human gut metagenome | biome: human-associated habitat; feature: organic feature; material: feces | place: Cameroon | collected 2013-10 ...
TTGCATAAGAACCGGTCCATCCGAAGGCACCGATTCGCATGCCGCTTACTGGCATCAACCATACGCCACCAATCACATTCTTCTGATTGTCAACGTCCTTGGTATTGGTTCCCTGACCGTTGAACACTCCAATCTGATAATGCAGCAGGTTGCGGCCGTTGGCATTCTTGAGGAAATCACCCTGAAGCTGCAGACCGATGTCACGACCATTGGAAGCGTGTTCGCCGGCACGGTCGCTGAAACCCGCCAACTTGCTCACGTTCTGTGAATAACCCATGAAGCCCTGGTCGATAGGATGCATCGGATTCTCGAAGGTAAATGGGTTCTTGAACTGACCAATCTTCACCTTGAAGTACTCGAACTTCTGCCATTCAGCAAACAGATCCACCATTCTTGGGCTTGAACCCAGGTTGGAGGTGTTGCCGTTAAACTGAATCTGAGTCTTCCAGTAGAAGTCGTCTGCAATGCGACCCTCCAAGGCGATACGGCCCATTCGGATGTTGAACGAGTTGGATTCCGCATTCTTCTGTCCGCTGTACTGATACTGGATCATGCCATATCCCGACAATTTTACATTGCTCAACCATGAAGGCAATTCGATGGCCTGCTTCTTTTGGGCGCTGGCAGAGACCGTAGTCAAAGCCATGAGCGCCAGGATGATACCTTTTTTCATCTTATTTCTATTTTGTTTTTAGGTTTATTTCTTGGCAGCGAGTTCCTCTGCTGTGAGGTCTTCTGCCTTAGCCGCGAGCTTCTCTGCAGTCAAGTCTTCCGCTTTAGCAGCTTCCAATGCAAGCTTTTCAGCCTCCTTGGCAGCCTTGGCTTCTGCTATCGCCTTCTCTCGCTCTCTGCGCTCCTTCTTCTTCTGCTTGATTTCAGCATCGCTGCGCTTCTCAAGCAAAACGACGTTCTCTACGTGAGGAGTATGAGGGAACATATCTACCGGCTGAACGGCAGCCACCTTGTAGTGGTCGTCCATCAGCTGCAGGTCGCGAGCTTGGGTAGCTGGGTTGCAGCTTACATATACGATGCGGTTAGGTGCTGCGTTCAGAATCACGTTCACTACATCAGGGTGCATGCCGGCACGTGGAGGGTCGGTGATGATGACGTCTGGACGACCGTGTTGGGCGATGAATTCGTTGGTCAGAATATCCTTCATGTCGCCTGCATAGAAGAGGGTGTTCTCGATGTTGTTTACCTGGGAATTCACCTTGGCATCCTCGATAGCCTCTGGCACGTATTCGATGCCGATCACCTTCTTTGCCTTGTGAGCCACGAAGTTGGCGATGGTTCCGGTACCGGTGTAGAGGTCATAAACCAGCTCGTTGCCGGTGAGGTTGGCAAACTCGCGCGCCACACAGTAGAGGTGGTAAGCCTGCTCGGTGTTGGTCTGATAGAAACTCTTTGGACCCACCTTGAACTTCAGGTCCTCCATCAGCTCAAAGATGTGGTCGTTGCCCTTGAAGAGGCTGAGCTCCAGATCGTTGATGGTATCATTTCCCTTCTGGTTATCTACGTACATGAGTGAAGTAATCTGAGGGAACTTGTCTGCCACCTGCTGCATCAGTTCCAAGGCTCTCTGCTCATCTCCCTCCTCATCGTAGTGGAACTGGAATACGAGCATCCACTCGCCTGTGTTCGAATTGCGGATCATCATGTCGCGGAGCAATCCGTGCTGCTCACGAAGATCGTAGAAGGTATAGTTGTGAGAATCTGCGTATTCGAAGACGAAGTTGCGGATTTCGTTGCAGAGGTCATCCATCAGCCAGCACTTCTTGATAGGATAAATCTTGTCGAAGGCACCGGTAATATGGAAGCCGATGGCATTCTGGGCGTGGCGTTCCTTGAGAGAAGTTACGGTATCATCCTCTTTCTGAGGAAGTTGAGCCAACTCTTCAGAAGTAAACCAGCGCTTGTTGCTGCATCCGAACTCAATCTTGTTACGGTACTCCTGGGTCTTCACGCTGCCCATGATAGGGCGGAACTCAGGGAGTTCGATCTTGCCGATGCGGGTGAGCTGGTCTTCCACCTGCTTCTGCTTCGCCTTGATCTGCTCCTTGTAAGGGAGGTTCTGCCATTTGCAACCGCCACAGATGCCGAAGTGCTCGCACATAGGCTCCTGTCTTACGTCGCTCTTCTTGATGAAGCGAACTACCTTCGCCTCGCAATACTTATGTTTTTTCTTAACTACCTGCAAATCTACCACATCGCCAGGCACGCAGAAAGGCACGAAGATGACCTGGTCATCTACGCGAGTGATGCACTTACCCTCGGCTGCTACGGCCTCGATGGTGATGTTCTCCAAGAGAGGTAATGGTTTACGTTTTCTTGCCATAATTCAAATTTGTTTTTTTATGGCTGCAAAGTTAATACATTTTTGCGAGAAATGAAAGAGTTGTCCCGGATTTTTTCAGTCTTTGTCCCGGATGTTGTGAGGTAGAGAGGAATGAATGGTGAGGGAGATAGGAGGGGAAAGGGAGAGAAAGACGAGAGGAAAAGGTGAATGAAGTGAAAGTGAAAAGGTGAATGAGGTGAATGGTGAACTGGGTGAATTTGATGAATATGCTGCGAATGGCAAAAAGGTCAAAAGGTCAAAAGGTCAAAAGTGACTTTTCGTAAAAAGAGATGGGTTGATGCCAGTTTCTTGATTATTGTTGATGCCTGTTTCTTGAATATTTTGGTATAAGATTTCTTCTATATATAATAAAGTAGTACTTACGCGCGTACATTATTAAATGCTTTTTTGATAATTAATGGTATTTAATAGTCTTAATCTTGATGTTTGATTATTGTTATATGATGTTTAGGATTCGTCTCATTTCTGTTCTTTGAAAAATCACATTCGCAAAACCGACTGATTCACCCAATTCACCATTCACCTCGTTCACCTTTTCACTTTCACTTTTTCCCTTTCACATTTTTACTTTTGTCAAATGTGACTTTTGACCTTTTGACCTTTTGACTTTTTGACTTTTTGACTTTTTCTAGAACGCAAGTCCGCTAGGCGTCCCGCCGGATTTGCAATCCGGCGTTAAAAAATGTCCTAACCTATTTCGGCTCTGCGGATTTGTAATCCGCAGCAAAGGAGTATGCTTTTTCTTTTATAGGGGGATTACAAATCCCCCGTTGTCTATAGGTCGAACCTTTTTTAACGACGGATTGCAAATCCGCCGGGACGCCTGCCGGGGTCAAATCCGCCGGGACGCCTGGCGGAAGACTTTCTTATGACACACCCTCACCTTTCCTCTCTCGATGCCCTTTTTCCTACGTCGCGACGTAGCAATTCCTGCGTCCCGACGTAATAATTCCCGCGTCGCGACATAGGAAAAAGGGGGCCCTGAGGGGATATTCTGCCCCTCAGAGTGTCAGAATCTCTTTCTTTGTCAACTTATAAATTCCTCTCAATCGTTGCATATTGATAGTAGATTGTTAAAAATAGTCCCGTGTGTGCGACAACAGTGTGAAATGTAATCTCGAGATAGCAAAAAAGAGTATAAAAGTTTGGTAGTTTCAGAGAAATGTTGTATATTTGCATCATCAACAAAAAATTGATAATAACTAGAATTATATAATATTTTTGAACCTATAACAAAATGAACGAAAAAAGAGTTTATACGTTCGGCAATGGACAAGCCGAAGGAAATGCGAAGATGCGCGAAGTTCTTGGCGGTAAGGGTGCAAACCTCGCTGAGATGAATCTTATCGGTGTACCTGTTCCTCCAGGTTTCACTATCACAACTGACACTTGTAATGAGTATTATGAGGTAGGTGAGGAAAAAATCAAGGAACTTCTTCAGGATGAAGTAATGGCTGCTGTAGCTCATACAGAGGCTTTGATGAACAGCAAGTTCGGTTCCGTAGAGAATCCTCTCCTCGTTTCAGTACGTTCAGGTGCTCGCGCATCTATGCCAGGTATGATGGATACCATCCTCAACCTTGGTTTGAATGATGAGGTGGCTGAGGGTATGGTCAAGAAGACCGGTAATCCTCATTTCGTTTACGATTCATATCGTCGTTTCGTACAGATGTACGGTGATGTTGTTATGGGTCTTAAGCCAGTTAACAAGGAAGACATCGATCCATTCGAGGCTATCATCGAAAAGGTGAAGGAAGAGCAGGGGGTTACTCTCGACAAGGATCTCTCTGTAGAGTCTCTCAAGAAGCTCGTTGAGCTCTTCAAGGCTGCTATCAAGGAGCAGACGGGCCAGGATTTCCCTACTAACCCAATCGATCAGCTTTGGGGTGCTATCTGCGCTGTGTTCCGTTCATGGATGAACGAGCGCGCTATCCTCTACCGTAAGATGGAAGGTATTCCTGATGAGTGGGGTACTGCCGTTTCTGTGATGGCGATGGTATTCGGTAACATGGGCGAGACTTCTGCTACAGGTGTTTGCTTCTCTCGTGATGCAGGTAATGGTGAGAACCTCTTCAATGGTGAGTATCTTATCAATGCACAGGGTGAGGACGTAGTAGCTGGTATCCGTACACCACAGCAGATTACAAAGATTGGTTCTCAGCGCTGGGCTGAGCGTGCTGGCATCTCTGAGGAGGAGCGCGTGGCTAAGTATCCTTCTATGGAAGAGGCTATGCCTGAGCTTTACAAGGAGCTCGATGCTCTCCAGGATAAGCTGGAGCACCACTATCACGATATGCAGGATATGGAGTTCACCGTACAGGAAGGTAAGCTCTGGTTCCTCCAGACACGTAACGGTAAGCGTACAGGTACCGCTATGGTGAAGATTGCTATGGATCTCCTCCACGAGGGTATGATCGACGAGAAGACAGCTATCCTCCGCTGTGAGCCTCAGAAGCTCGATGAGCTTTTGCACCCAGTATTCGATAAGCTGGCTCTCTCTAAGGCTAAGGTCATCACTCAGGGTCTCCCTGCTTCTCCAGGTGCTGCCTGCGGTCAGATCGTATTCCACGCTGACGATGCTCAGGAGTGGCACGAGGATGGCAAGAAGGTCATCATGGTTCGTATCGAGACTTCTCCTGAAGACCTCGCTGGTATGTCTGCTGCCGAGGGTATCCTTACCGCTCGTGGTGGTATGACTTCTCACGCTGCCGTTGTTGCCCGTGGTATGGGTAAGTGCTGTGTATCTGGTGCCGGATCTATCAATGTAGACTACAAAACTAAGACTGTAGAGATTGAAGGCGTAGTTTACAAGGAGGGTGATTACATCTCTCTGAACGGTACTACCGGTCAGGTTTACGCAGGACAGATTGAGACAAAGGCTGCAGAGCTTTCAGGCGACTTCAAGGAGCTGATGGACCTCTGTGACAAATATACAAAGATGGAGATCCGTACCAATGCAGATACTCCACACGATGCTGAGGTAGCTCGTGCATTCGGTGCCAAGGGTATCGGTTTGACACGTACAGAGCACATGTTCTTCGATGATCAGAAGATTGTTGCTATGCGTGAGATGATTCTGGCAGACTCAGTAGAGGGTCGTGAGAAGGCTCTTGCCAAGCTCCTCCCATATCAGAAGGCTGACTTCTACGGCATCCTCAAGGCTATGGATGGCTGCCACGTGAACATCCGCTTGCTCGACCCACCTCTCCACGAGTTCGTACCTCACGATTTGGCTGGTCAGCAGACTATGGCCAAGGAGATGGGCGTAAGCGTTGAGGAAATCAAGAAGCGCGTGAACTCTCTGGCAGAGAACAACCCTATGCTCGGTCACCGTGGTTGCCGTCTCGGTATCACATTCCCTGAGATTACAGCTATGCAGACTCGTGCCATCCTCGGTGCAGCTTGCGAGTTGAAGAAGGAAGGTTACAACCCATGTCCAGAAATCATGGTTCCGCTCATCGGTACCGTTCAGGAGCTCAAGCAGCAGAAGGCTATCATCCTCGCTACTTCTAAGGAAGTATTCATCGAGTACGGTGTAGAGGTTGAGTTCGAGATCGGTACAATGATTGAGATTCCTCGTGCTGCCCTTACTGCAGGTCAGATTGCAGAGGAGGCTCAGTACTTCTCATTCGGTACTAACGACTTGACACAGATGACCTTCGGTTACTCTCGTGATGACATCGCTTCCTTCCTCCCTGCATACATGGAGAAGAAGATCTTGAAGGTTGACCCATTCCAGGTTCTCGACCAGGAGGGTGTTGGTCAGCTCATCAAGATGGCAGTAGAGAATGGTCGTGCTACCCGTCCTAACCTCCGCACAGGTATCTGCGGTGAGCACGGTGGTGAGCCTTCATCAGTTAAGTTCTGTGCTAAGGTTGGTATGAACTATGCTTCATGCTCTCCATTCCGTGTGCCTATCGCACGTTTGGCTGCGGCGCAGGCTGCTGTTGAGGAGTAAATCTTTTCTGAAGAAGATAAGTACGATTAATAGATTAGATAATTTGAGGGGGAAGTGTTTCGCCAGAAACACTTTCCTCTTTTTCGTTTTTTTAGCGATTGTTGGATAGAAAAACACGAAAAAACTTGCAGATTACAATTATTTTCTGTACTTTTGTCGGAAAATAGAGAAATATGGAAGGATTGGTTATGATTTATGCGACGATTTCCCGGCACGCCCTGAAAGGGCAGAATCTCCTAGCCCAGGGCAGCGCCCTGGGTAATAGTTGTTGTAGCTCTGCGCCCTGTAAGGGCAAAAGCTTTAAAAATATAGCTGCAGTATGGAAGCTTTTGCCCTTACAGGGCGTAATTACCATCTCTGTATTATCTATCCCCAGGGTGTTGCCCTGGGCTAGGAGCTTCTGCCCTTTCAGGGCGTGTGGGGCTTACTTGCAAAATTTAGTAAATAATTTAAAGGCTTCAAAAATGAATACATTGGCTTTAACTTTCGCAATATGCTTAGTTCCGGCTACGGCATTTTTGATTTGGCTCTTTACCCCTTGGGGAAAGAAGTGGTCTAAGGAATTGTAGTGATGAAGAAGATAAAATATATATTATGCGCTTGCTTGATGATGGCAAGCTTGGGTATGGAAGCCAAGTCGATGAAAGACCTGCTGGTTTCGATGCCTGATGAAGTAATGCCTTGTCTCAACAAGAACATGCGACTCGAATTTGCTGAGTTGCAGGAGATGGGAGTGAAGGCTGAAGTGAAGAATCTCCTGGAAGAGGTGAGCGTGATGGATACGCTGACCCAGGACTTCGTGCAGATCCGTATGACCAAGGCTTCTACCTTGCAGATGAAAAAGTTGCCTGTGGAAAACGGAGATTCCGTGCTCTGCGTAGTCAAGACTTTCGCAGGTCCCGAGAAGGAGAGTGAGCTCTATTTCTATAATCAGGATTGGAAGAAGATGGATGCCACTCGGCTCCTGGATGGTAAGCGGATGGAGGATTTGGCAGAAAGCCTTATCCAGAAACCGGATACGATGAGCGAAACTCGCTTTGCAGAACTGAAGGCGATGATAGAACCAAGAATGGTGAGTGCCTTGCTTTTGCAGAACGAAAACTCGCTGGTTGTACGCCTGTCTTTGCCATTGCTTTCTGCCGAGGATAAAAAGGCAGTAAATGCAATAAAATTGCAAAGAAGCTTTAAATGGAATGGAGAAACCTTTAAAGAGAGTTAAATCTCTGTAGGTTTTTGCAATAAAATATGGAAAGTTGCAGGATTATTTGTAATTTTGCAACGTGTTTTTCATGGTATTAGATTATTAAGGTTAATAAAAGATTGGTTGTCGGGAGACAATCAATTTTTTTTTGTGCCTATTTGAAGGTGTTTGGGTTGCTTAGAAGATAAACAATCCAATGATTCCACAGATGAAAAGCAGCAATATCGGATTTGCCTTTTTGGCCTTGGTGAAATAGAAGGCACCCAGGAACAATGCTACGCTGGCACCGAAAGCAAATGGATCTTCTGTTGGCGATCCAAAATTCTCCTTATTCATCAAGAGCACAGCTGCTGCAGCAATCAGTCCGATGATGGCAGGACGGAGACCCGCAAAGACATCCTTCACAATCTTGGAATCCTTATGGGTTATCAGATAGCGGCTGATGAGAATCATGATGATGAATGGCAGCCACATGATGGAAAGGGATGCCAAGAAGGAGCCCAACCAGGCTGCCCAGACAGGATAACCCGCATGGAGACAGGAGGTATAGCCTACATAGGTGGCGCAGTTGATGCCGATAGGCCCCGGAGTAGATTGGCTGATAGCCACGATATCCGTAAACTCGGCATTGGTGAGCCACTGGTTCTTTACTACGGTTTCGTTGTGGATGAGTGACAGCATCGCATATCCACCACCAAAATTAAATGTACCAATCTTGGTAAATATGATAAATAACTTTAGAAATAGCATTTTCTTACTTTGAACTTTTAGCGTTGAACTTTGAACTTTATGATTAGCTTTGCTTCTTGTATTTTCCGTAAAGCCACCCGAGCACGCCGGCGGCTATGATAATATAGATAGGTGAGATGCCGAATGCAGCAATCAGCGCACAGCATACAAACGGAATCCAGATGTTGTAGCGGTTGATGTTCGCCGTCTTTGCCATCTTGAAGCAGGGAGCCGCAATCAGCGCCACCACGGCAGGGCGAACGCCGGCAAAGAACTTGCCCACCCAGTAATTATCCTTAAACTGCTGGAAGAACATGGCGATGATGAGAATGGCGATGATGGAAGGCAGGGCGATGCCGACAGCTCCCACTATGCCGCCCCATACACCCTTCATCTTGTAGCCGATATGGCTCGCCATATCAATGGCGAAGATGCCCGGGGTAGTTTGAGCCACCACCATGATGTCCATAAATTCCTGTTTGTCCATCCATCTGTTCTTATCCACGAATTCTCTCTCCATGATAGGTATCATGGCATAGCCTCCACCTAGCGTAAAGGCACCAATCTTATTACACGTAAGGAAAAACTTTAATAACATTTTATCTTTTGTTTTAATTTCGGCTGCAAAATTACATATTATTTGTTAAATAAACTAGCTTTTTGGCGGATATTCTTAAAAAATCTGCGTTCTTTAAGAGATTTTGTGTATCTTTGCAAGATATAATCTGCAATGGCGTATCCCTTGAGAAGGAGGACGCAGCAGACAGAAAAAGAATATTAAAACCATAAGGAAATATAATAATAAGAAAATGAATCTAAAAGTTCGCTTGGCGCTGATGAACTTTCTGGAGTTCGCAGTTTGGGGAGCCTATCTCACATCTATGGGCAACTATCTCGGCAAGGCTGGGATGGGTGCAGAAATCTCCTGGTTCTATACCATCCAGGGTATAGTTTCTATCTTCATGCCTACATTGATGGGTATTGTTGCTGACAAGTATGTGCAGCCGCAACGCCTCTTGGGCTATTGCCATCTCCTGGCTGGCTTGTCGATGATAGCTCTTTTCCTGATGGGAGAGGCGAGTGCTACTCCTAACGAGACTGTCTTCATGGCGATCTATACCTTCAGCGTAGCTTTCTATATGCCTACGCTGGCGCTGTCGAATACTTCGGCGTTCACCATTTTGAAGAATCATGGACTTGATACCGTGAAGGATTTCCCGCCAATCCGCGTCTTCGGTACCGTAGGATTCATCCTTACCATGTGGATTGTCAACTGTGCTACCTGGGATAACGGTTCGTTTATGTTCCTCTTTACCGAAAATGCACATAAGTTCCAATATACCCACTTCCAGTTCCTGGTATCTGGAGTATTGGGCATCGTCCTCTTCCTCTACTGCTTCAGCCTGCCACAGTGCCCGTTGGTGAAGAAAGAGGCACGCAGCTGGATGGAGACCTGGGGCTTCGATTCCTTCAAGCTCTTTAAGAGCCGCGAGATGGCGATGTTCTTCATTTTCTCGGGTCTGCTGGGTATGAGCCTGCAGGTAACCAATGGTTATGCTACTCCGTTCATTACCAGTTTCAAGGGCGATCCTTCGATGCTGGATACATTTGCAGCCAATAATGCCACTCTTCTGGTTTCTATCTCCCAGGTGGCAGAGGCACTCTGCATTCTCCTGATTCCATACTTCCTCAAGCGCTATGGCATCAAGGTTGTGATGCTCATTGCTATGTTTGCATGGGTATTCCGCTTCGGATTCTTCGGATTGGGTAACCCTGCTTTCCCAGGCGTATCCCTCTTCATACTCTCATGCATCGTCTATGGTGTGGCATTCGATTTCTTCAATGTGTCGGGTGGACTGTTCGTAGATCAGAAGTGCGAGCCTAAGGTGCGTGCTTCTGCCCAGGGACTTTTCATGCTGATGACCAATGGTTTGGGAGCCTCTGTTGGTACAATTCTTGCAGGACAGGTAATCAACCATTATTGTCATTGGGAGAATGGATATTTGATGGGCGATTGGCAGACTTGCTGGTTTATCTTCGCAGGTTATGCACTCGTGGTCGGTGTAGCCTTTGCCGTATTGTTTAGACCAAAGAAAGGATAATGAAAATGGAAAAAATAAAATTAGTTTATCAGGGAGCTTTTGCAATTCCTGATGCAGAGGAGGCTTGTGTTGTCACTCTTACTGATGCCGAGGAGGAACGTGCACTCTCCATTGTAACAGATAAGCCGATGGCTAATGAAATCAAGTTTCGTCAGCTTGATAAGGATGTCAAGCATCCGCATCTGGTAGATGTGTTGGCTAGAATGATTTGTGAACAGGGTCCTCAAGCCTATCACGTTGTTTTCGAGGCTAATGGAAACATCGGTCCTAAGGCAAAACTGGTGAATGCTACTTCTGGATCAGCGTATTCTCTTCCTCAGGATGAGGCTGTCCTGCTGGCGTTGGCCGCCGGTCTGGAGATCTTTACCAATATGGAGGTGCTTCAGAAATTCACTACACCTTTCCGCAAGGATGTGATGAGTGTGGCACTTCCTATCGTGGGATTACCGGATTCACTTCTCAAGAAAGCACTGGAGAAAGCGGTAGAAGAAGAAAACTACGAGGGAGCTTCCTTTATCCGTGATGAGATGAAGCGCCGCCAGGAAGAAAAGGATGAAAAGAACTTGACTGATTGATCATTGATGACAGATAATTGATAACGAATGAAAGAGGTTAGATATTTCTATGTGCCGGATGCGGCAAACCAGGTGGAATTGCCCGCAGAGGAGGCTACCCATGCGCTGAGAGTGTTGCGGCTGAAGGGTGGTGATGAGATTTTCCTCATGGATGGGGAAGGGTCTTTCTATCGTGCAGAGGTGACAGCAGCCTCCAGCAAGCGCTGTCTTTATGAAATCAAGGAGAATATGCCTCAGGAACGTGCATGGAAGGGGCATATCCATCTTGCCATTGCGCCTACCAAGATGATGGAGCGTATAGAGTGGATGGCTGAGAAAGCTACGGAAATCGGGTTCGATGAACTTTCTTTCCTCAATTGTCAATTTTCTGAACGAAAGGTAGTGAAGACTCCTAGGATAGATAAGATTGTCATCTCTGCCGTGAAGCAGAGTCACAAGGCGTGGAAACCGGTCGTGAATGAGTTGGAGAGCTTCAAGGAGTTTATCCAGACTCCTCGTCCGGGTCGCAAGTTTATCTGTCATTGTTACGAAGAAGTAGAGAAGAAGGATTTCTTCCAGGAAATCTCGTCATTATCTGATGATACTGATGGCAAGGATGCAGCTGATATCACGGTATTGGTAGGCCCAGAAGGCGATTTCTCTATAGATGAGGTTCGTCTTGCCCTGGAGAATGGTTACGAAAGCGTATCGCTGGGTACCAGTCGTCTTCGCACGGAAACGGCGGGACTTGTAGCTGTTCACATGGCGCATATTGCAAGAAGAATATAAGAAGATTATATAAGTGTTAGTTTTTGTGATGAAAAGATTGTATAAGAATTTGGTTTTGATGAGCTTAGCACTTCTCGTTGTAGTGTTAAGCTCATGCTCTGGCAGCGATTATCTCAATGCCATTCCTAAGAAAAGTACAGCTCTTATCTCGGTGGATTTGCAGCAGCTGGCTTCCGATAAGAATGCGGAAGACAAGGCGGGTATGCTCAAGTCTCTGCTCCACGTGGATGATGTAGATAAGTGTGGCATCGATATCTCTGAAAAACTTTATCTCTTCGAGAGTGCCGATGGCAACCTCGGTCTCTGTGCCAAGGTGAGCGATGAGGGGGATGTGGAAGACTGGCTTGCCTCGCTTGCCAAGAAGCGCATTGCTTCGGAAGTGAAGGAGCGCAAAGGCTTTCATTTCGCAGTATTGAAGGATTCGTGGCTTGTGGGCTTCTCCGGTCAGGCGCTCCTCGTGATGGGTCCTGTGGTGGCTGATGCTCAGGCTCAGCTCCAGCAGCAGATGGTAAAGTATCTGAAAGCAGAAGAGGAGGATGGCATCACCGTTTCTCCTATGTACGAACGTCTGCAGACCCTCACTTCTCCTATGGCTATGGTGGCTCAGGCACAGGCTTTGCCTGAGAAGTTCGTAGCTCCATTTACCCTGGGTGCTCCTAAGGATACCGATCCTTCGCAGGTGGTCATCGCTGCCGATATGGAGGTTAAGGATGGCATCCTGCAGATTCAGGGTGAGACTTTCTCCTTTAATGAAAACATTGACAAGGCGCTGCAGAAGGCGGCACAAAACTATCGTCCTATCAAGGGCAGTTATGTGAAATCAATGCCCGATGATGCCTTGGCAGGAATCTTCATGAATGTTAATGGCGAACAGTTCCTACCGATGATGCAGAGCAACCGCAGTCTTCAGACCCTCCTGATGGGTATCAATCAGGCGGTGGATATGGATAACATCATGCGAAGCGTAGATGGCGATATGGCTATCGTCTTGCCTACCTTGGGCGATGCAGACCTGAAGATGATGATGGCTGCTAAGTTGGCGCATAGCAAGTGGTTGGGTGATGTAGATTACTGGAAAACTTCATGTCCTGCTGGTGCCAAGATAGCCAACTGGGGTAAGAATTCCTATTTCTATACCGATGGCAAGACTTCCTTCTATTTCGGCGTAACCGATGACAAGCAGTTCTTCAGCGGCAGCGATGAGCTGACAGCTCAGTATGCGGTGAAGCCAAGCAATCATCCGATAGATGCCAAGATCCAGAAGCTTATCGTGGGACAGAAGCTGGCGATGGTCATCAATCTCGCCAAGAGTTCTGATGGCAGCGGCACAGGCAAGGATGATGCCATCTCAACTGTTACTGGTCTGCTTGCTCCAGTCTTCGGAAATCTTACTTCTGTGGTTTATACTTTAAAGTAAAAAGATAAAACATTAAACAATAAAAAAAAGTGGAAAAGATTCAGCTTCATTCCGTTCTTCCTCAGGTTTTCGCCCAGCGTGAAGACCTGCATTCGGAGATATGGAAGCAGGATGTTACCTTCGAGAAAGGTCATCTCTATCTGGTAGAGGCTGAGAGTGGTAGCGGAAAGAGTACTTTCTGCAGCTACGTGCTCGGCTATCGTCACGACTACAGCGGAAGCGTGATGTTTGATAATGATGTTACCGCCAATTATAAGGTTTCCGATTGGGTAGAGATGCGAAAGCGTCATATCAGTCATCTCTTTCAGGAACTTCGTCTCTTTCCAGAGCTTACGGCGATGGAGAATGTAGAGATCAAGAACAAGATTACCGGTTTCAAGAGCCGCGAGCAGATTCTGCAGTGGTTTGATATGCTTGGTATCGCCGATAAGGTGGATGCCAAGGTAGGGAAGATGTCGTTCGGTCAGCAGCAGCGTGTTGCGATGATGCGTGCCCTCTGCCAGCCTTTCGATTTCATTCTTGCAGATGAACCGATCAGTCACCTCGACGACAACAATTCCCGCATCATGGGTGAAATCATGATGAAGGAGGCGAAGGAGCAGGGGGCTGGCGTCATCGTGACCAGTATCGGTAAGCACATGGACTTAAACTATGAACATATATTTAGATTATGAATCTCGTTTGGAAGTTACTCCGTCAGCATATCAGCATACCTCAGTTTGCAGGCTTCGCCTTTGCTAATCTCTTCGGTATGCTCATCGTACTTTTCGGTTTTCAGTTTTATCAGGATGTGCTGCCTGTCTTCACCCAGCAAGACAGTTTTATGAAAGCCGACTATCTCATCATGAGCAAGAAAATAGGTATGGGCAATACCATCAGCGGTCGCTCCAATACCTTTTCGGGAGCAGAGATGGATGATGTCAGCGACCAGAAGTTCGTGAAGAAGATAGGCAAGTTTACCTCTACCGAGTACAAGGTAGATGCGCAGATGGGCGTAAATGGTGTGAATGTATTGAACAGTGAGCTTTTCTTCGAAAGTGTTCCTGATGGTTTCGTGGATGTTCCGCTCAAGGATTGGAAATACACACCTGGCGAGAAGGTGGTTCCAATTATCCTCCCGCGTACCTATATTAATATGTATAACTTCGGATTCGCCCAGAGTCATTCGCTCCCTAAGATCAGCGATGGTCTGATGGGAATGATTGATTTCAATATCTGCATTCAGGCTGGTGGCAAGAAAGAACTGTTCAAGGGAAAGGTCATTGGATTCTCCTCCCGTCTCAACACGATTCTCGTGCCACAGGCGTTTATGGATTGGAGCAACCAGGAGTTTGCGCCTAACCAGAAGAGCGATCCTACCCGTCTGATTGTGGAGGTAGGCAATCCGGGCGATGAGAATATCACCAAATATCTAGATGACAACGGTTATGAGGTAGAGACTGATAAGCTCGATGCCGAGAAGACCACCTATTTCCTCCGTATGATGGTATCGATGGTGATGATTATCGGCCTTGTGATTTCTGTTCTGAGTTTCTATATCCTGATGCTCAGCATCTATCTCCTGGTGCAGAAGAACTCTTCCAAGTTGGAGAATCTGCTCTTGATAGGTTACAGTCCGGGCAATGTTGCGAAGCCATACCAGGTGCTCACCATCTCTCTGAACATCGTGGTTCTGGTCATCGCCTGGATCATCCTCTTCTTCCTGCGAGGATACTACATGGATTTCATCGAGGCACTCTTCCCAGACATCGAAGAGGGAACGATGCTGCCAGCCATAGCCTTAGGCTTTGCTCTCTTCCTGGTGGTTTCGGTTCTGAATATAGTAGCCATCCGTCGCAAGGTAATGAGCATCTGGCAGCGAAAGGAGTAGCTGCTACCCCCTCAAAAAAACTATAAGCAAACCCCCCGTTATTAATAACAATTTAAAGAAAATCTGCGTTATTTGCTTAACGCAGATTTTTTTTATGTTATAAAACATCATTTTTAATGCAGATGTAACATTTATATCGATTTTTTTGTTTATATTTGCACTCGAAAACGATATTTGGGGATCCTTTCCCCGTATTATTAATTAATTTTTATAAAAAAGGTATGCAGAAAAGATTGCATTTATTAATGGCTTTGCTGGCCTTTATGGTTACTACAGCCATGGCACAGATTACTACTTCTGGTTTAAGTGGTTCTGTGACTGCAAGTGGTGAAGACGTGATTGGCGCAACGATTGAGGCCGTTCACGTTCCTTCTGGAACTCGTTACAAAGCTGTAACCAACATTGATGGTATGTTCACTATCAATGGTATGCGTGTCGGCGGTCCTTACGAAGTCAAAATCAGCTACATCGGCTACAAGACTAAAGTCGTAAAGAACGTCACCCTTCAGCTTGGTGAAACCTACAACTTGAAAGAAACTCTTGATGAGGATGCTAAGCAGCTTGGCGAAGTTGTAGTAGTAGCAAAGGGTTCCAAGTTCAGTGTAGAGAAGACTGGTGCTTCTACCAACATCTCTAATGCACAGATTGCTAACATGCCAACTGTTAGCCGTAGCATTACAGATATCACCCGTCTTTCTCCTTATGGTGGAAACGGAATGTCATTCGCTGGTGCTGATGGCCGTACAGCCAACTTCACTGTGGATGGTGCAAACTTCAACAACAACTTCGGCTTGAGCTCAAAGCTTCCTGGTGGTGGTGCTCCTATCTCTCTGGATGCTATCGAGGAAATGCAGGTTGTTATCTCTCCTTATGATGTTCGTCAGACTAACTTCGTAGGTGGTGGTGTCAATGCTATTACCAAGTCTGGTACCAACAACTTCAAGGGTAGCGCTTACGTATATCACAAGAATGAGAACATGCGTGGTGATGCTATCGAGCGTGAGCAGATTTCTGGTGCACGTGAGAAGGATCAGCAGACTACTTGGGGTTTCTCTCTCGGTGGTCCTATCATCAAGAACAAGTTGTTCTTCTTCGCTAACGGTGAAATGGTCAAGACTCCTACAGTGGTAAACCGCTGGAGAGGTTCTGAGAATGGTATCGGTGATGCTGAGAACTATATCTCTCGTACCAAGCTTGCTGATTTGGAGAGAGTTTCTAAGTTCGTAAAGGATAAGTATGGTTACGATACAGGTTCATGGACCAACTTCCCTGCAGACGAGAGCAATTACAAGCTCCTCTTCCGTGTTGACTGGAACATCACAGACAAGCATCACTTGGCTGTACGCTACAACTATACCAAGAACCGTTCTTGGCAGGCTCCTAACGCATCATCTATGGATGGTGGTACACGTGCATCTGGTAGCCGTATGTCTCAGTACTCTATGTCATTTGCCAACAGTATGTATGCCAATGACAACCTCGTCAACTCTTGGACTGTTGACTTGAACAGCCGTTTCACAGATAATCTGTCTAACCAGTTCCTGTTCACATACTCTAAGTTGGATGATACCCGTTACACAGATTCTTCTGAGTTCCCATTCATCGATATCCTCGATGGCGGACAGAAGAGTGTAGATGGAACTGCTGATGCTGATGGTACCAACAACTACATGGCTTTGGGTTATGAGTTGTTTACCTGGAACAATGCCGTACACAATACTGTATGGAATATCAAGGACGATGTAACTTATTATCTCGGTAAGCACAAGATCATCGCTGGTCTCAACTATGAGCACCAGATGGCTGACAATGCTTATCAGCGTAATGGTTCTGGTTATTATCGTTACAAGAGCCTCGACGACTTCCTGAATGGTGCTGCTCCTGAGATTGTATGTTTGACCTATGGTTATGGTGGTAACAACAATCCAGCTGCCCGCGTACAGTATAACAAGGCTGGTATCTATGCTCAGGATGAGTGGCAGATGACTCCTCAGTTCAAGTTGACCTATGGTCTTCGTCTGGATGGTCTGTTCTTCAATAATTCAGATTTGATGACTAACAATGCCATCCTCAATCTCGACTACAACGGTCGTCACATCGACTCTGGTAAGTGGCCAAACAGCTCTTTGACAGTTTCTCCTCGTATCGGTTTCGTATATGATGTATTTGGTGACAAGACATTGAAGTTCCGTGGTGGTACTGGTTTCTTCCAGGGCCGTTTGCCATTGGTATTCTTCACCAACTTGCCAACCAACTCTGGTATGGTACAGTATCAGGCAAACATCAATGCAAAATCAACCAATCCTCTTACAGGTGAGAAGAAGACAGATATGAACCAGTTTGCTGGTGGTCTGATTACTGATAAGGATGGTAAGCCAACCGCTGCAGCTCTCCGTGATAAGTTGATTTCTATGGGTTATCCAGAGAACATCACTCCAGATGAGGGTACTGTTCCTTCTGCTATCTCTGCTGTAGATAAAAACTTCAAGTTGCCACAGGTATGGAAGACATCTTTCGCTGTCGATTATCAGGTTCCTGTGTCATTCCCAATGTCTGTTTCTGTTGAGGGTATCTTCAATAAGACATTGAATGCTGCTACATTGACCGACTGGAGCGTACAGGATGCCAAGGGCTTCCCACGTTTCAATGGTGCAGACAACCGCCCTGTATATCCTAAGGGTTCTTCTGTAGGTACTCATGCTTATGTACTTGAGAACACAAGCCGTGGTTACGGTTGGTCATTCTCTGCACAGGTAAATGCTCAGCCATGGGAGTGGTTGAACTTGATGGCAGCCTATACTCATACAGTATCTAAGGAGGTTACATCACTTCCTGGATCTAACGCATCTTCTGTATTGAACTATATCTCTACAGTATATGGTCCTAACAACATCAAGTTGCACAACGGACAGAATGTAACTCCTGATCGTATCATTGCTTCTGCAACGATCCACGACAAGAGCAACAACCACTATAGCTTCATCTATGAGGCATGGCGTGGTGGTTACAACTACTCTTACATGACTGTAAACGATATCAATAATGATGGTTACAACTATGATGCTCTCTACATCCCAACAGACAAGCAGGTAGCTGATAATGAGTTCCGCTTCAAGTCTGAGGATGATAAGACCCGCTTCATGGATTATGTACATGCCAATAGCTACCTGAAGAACCATCAGGGTGAGTATGCAGAGGCTTACAGCCTTTACAACCCTTGGGTACATCGTATCGACTTCAGCTACAAGCACGACTTCAAGTTTGATGTGGCTGGTCACACCAATACTATCCAGTTGAGCTTCGATATGAAGAACGTACTCAACTTCTTCAACTCTAGCTGGGGTGTCATGAAGTACTTGAACCCTGAGATTGGTTCAGATCCACGTATCTTGCGTTACGAGGGTCAGGATGCAGAGGGTTATGCAACCTTCTCTACTCCAAAGTCAATCAATGGTAACACCAAGACTTTCGTAACAAATCACGCTATCGGTCAGTGCTGGTATGCATCAGTGGGTCTCCGTTACATCTTCTAATTAATAAAGTATAGAAATTATGAAATTTAAATATTTTTTCATCGCATTGATTGCCGTTGCAGGCTTCTTTGCAAGTTGTAGCGATGATAAGGACTTAGGTCAGCTTGATGGCATTCAGGTTTCTCAGTCATCTCTCTCTATTCCTGTAGAGGGTGGAAAGGTTGAATTTGATGTTACTTCTGCTGCTGACTGGAAGTTTGTAACCAATGACAAGAAGGGAAATCCTGTGGATTCTATTCCTGCCTGGATTAATTCCTCTTGCACGGGTGGTAACGCTGGTACAACTCATGTTGTCTTCAATGCTGCTGCCACTAAGGGTGCTAACAACAGTACCTTCAAGTTGGTAAGTGGTGCTCTTACTCAGTATATCACTGTGATCCAGGGTGTATTGAATCCTCCATTCTCTACTTGTAAAGAAATCCTAGCTGGTAATGATGGCGAAACCTATAAGGTAAAGGGTACGCTCACCAAGCTTTCTAATACTACATATGGTAACTGGTATATCAATGATGGTACTGGTGAGGTATATGTTTATGGTACACTGGATGCCAATGGTAGTGAGAAGAACTTCGCTAGCTTGAAGCTGGAGGAGGGTGATGAGGTTACTATTCAGGGTCCAAGAGAGACTTACAAGGGTACTCCTCAGTTGAAGAACGTTACCGTTTTGAGCTATACCAAGTCTTTGATCAAGGTTGAAGAACTCGACAAGGATACATTGGACAAGGCTGGTGAGGACTTCAAGGTTACTCTGACCGTAAAGGGTGAAGGCGTAACTGTTGATATCCCTGAGGCTGATCAGAGCTGGTTGTCTGTTAAGGGTATCGTTACCAGTGGTACAAAGGCTGAGATTACATTCCATGCCAATGCCAATGCAGGTGGTGCTCGTTCTTCCAGCATCGGTTTCACTTCTACCAAGGGCAAGCAGAGCTCTACTGTTACTGCTAAAGTTTATCAGTTGGGTTCTATCATCGAATGCCCTATTGCTGACTTCAACAAGGCTGAGAAGGGTTCTACCGTTTATCGTCTGACTGGTGTCATTACCAAGGTTGCTAATCCAACATACGGTAATTGCTACATCAAGGATGCTACTGGCGAAACATACGTTTACGGTATCGGTGCTAAGGGCGACTTCCAGAAGAAGGGCTTGAAGGTTGGCGATGTTGTAACACTTACTGGTGTGAAGGACATCTACAATGGTACAGGTCAGATGAAGAATGCTACTTTGGAGGCTGTGAAGGTAGTAACCAAGATTTCTGTAGCTGACTTCCTGACTAAGAAAGATGACAAAAACGTATATTATATGTTGGAAGGTACCATCACAGAGTTTGCCGGTCAGAGAAATGATTTGAAGACATACGGTAACTTCGGTTTGACAGATGCAACTGGTTCTGCTTACGTCTATGGCTTGACTGCAGGCTGGGATGGTGAAAGCAAGAAGGCTGGTGAGCTTGGCTTGAACTTTGGTGATAAGATTACCATCATCGGTTATCATACATCTTACAAGGACGCTCCTCAGGTAGGTGGTGCATTCCTCTTTTCTAAGGGTGAATAAACTGATAAGTAAGTTTAATAAATAGATAAGGTTAAGCGAGAATGTTGCTGGATAGGTGATGTTCTCGCTTTTCAATTGTAGTTATGAAGACAAAATGGTTTTATCTTCTTTCCTTGAGCTTCCTCCTGGCGTTCTCTGCGTGCAGTAGCGACGGTGATGATCAGGGCTCGCCGAAAGATTCGAATGCGAATAAGAATGTAGTTTCTGCTTCTGTTCCAACAGAAGCAACAGGGTTGGAATTCCCTAAGATTGTGGCGAATGGTACCTCTAGAAATGTGGTGCTCGTTCGTAGAACGGCTGACTATGGCGTTACCTATTCCACTTACTACGATTTGGATAAGAAGTCGCCAAGATGGTGCTGCTATCAGATCTGCCAGTCTAATAATAAGAAAAACTGGACTAGAAAGCAGTGGGAAGGTGCTACTTGGATGGGCAAGAAATGGAGTGGGGATCCGTTCCAGAAAGACCCGGATGTAGATGCTGATTGCCAGCCACCGGTTAGCAAGGAGTTTAGCGGAAGTGGATATGATCGTGGTCACATCGTGGCTTCTGAGGATAGAGTTTACTGTCAGGATGCCAATGGGCAGACCTTCTATATGACCAATATGTATCCGCAGATGCATAATTTCAATGCCGGTATCTGGGAAGATATGGAGAAGCTGGTCCGTAATTTCCTTACCTACGATATGAGTACCCAGGCATCTCATGCCAAAGATACGCTTTATGTGTGCAAAGGTGGCACCATCGACTCTTCTGGTCAGATTCTGAATTATACGAAGAATGGTTATATCGTTCCGAAGTATTTCTTCTGTGCGGTTCTTCTGAAGAATGCCAAAGGTTATCAGGCTATCGGTTTCTGGTTCCGCCACAACGCTTATGGTTCGTCTGAAACGGTAAAGGGTCATGTGGTCAATATCAGGAAGCTGGAAGAGCTGACAGGACTTGATTTCTTCTGCAATCTTCCGGATGATATTGAGAGAAGTGTAGAAAATGCTTCTTGTGATCCGAATACGGTCAAGGAAAAGTGGGGATTCTAACCACTTCTCTTGTTGTATGCAATAAGAAAGAATCCGTATATGAAAAAGGGTGCGTCATCAATCTGTGACGCACCCTTTTAATTTATATGATACCAGTTGGATATTAGAACAGTTGGGCGAATGCCTCGGCTGTCTTGCCTGTATAGGTTACCATCTCTGTAACTGGCTGGTAGCCGAAATCCTTGAAGGCAAGGAGCTGGGTGGCTACAAACTGATGGTCGTCAGAGAGGCATGCCTGCAGCTTCATATTACCCATACTGATGGCTGATACCGGGAACTTCTTGATAGAAGATTCTACCTCGCTAGGGGCAGAGCTCAGGATGTTGATGAGCTTCTTGCCATCCTCAGCAGAATATTCCTTCTCCTTGATCTTGATAGCACTGTTGGTTGGTTTGTAGATCAACTTGATGGTCAAACCCATGAAACCCTTCTTTACCTGTACATCGTCGAGTGCCAATACTTCCGCACCCATATCTAAATGATTAATCTTAGCCATAATCTTATTTTCTTCTTTAAATATATATATAAATCTGTTTTTTGTAAATAATCGTATGCCATGCATACACCTTAATTATATACTGGCTTTATTATATGCCACTTTATTATATGCCATTTTATTATATGATTATATGCCGGCTTTATTATATGTCGACTTTATTATATGCCGACTTTTCGCTAGTATGGCTCCATACGCCCTGAAAGGGCAGAAGCTCTTAGCCCAGGGCAACACCCTGGGTTTTTTATGCCCGCCAACCTGTCGCCCTGTAAGGGCAAAAGCTTTCAAGTCTCAAGCAATTTATAAGGCTTTTGCCCTTACAGGGCGCCTTGTTGGCTGCCATTATACCCAGGGCGATGCCCTGGGCTAAGAGCTTTTGGGCCTTCAGCCCGTTCTTGAACCACATGCAAAAGCTTTACAGGTTATTATATAAAAAGAAGAACTAACAGATGAGATGCCGCAGGCAAATGACATAATACTTGCTGGCGACATCAAAGTGGATAGGGGCAGTTTCCTGGCGGAAAGGCTCCTTCGCACCTTCTATGACTGATAAAAGGGATGATAAAAAACGGATTCTATGGATTAGCAATCTACTGCTTGCAGATGGGTTGCCATGTATGTTGCCACTTGGCAACAAACGCTGTGGACGACTGCTGCATACCCGATAGGCGGCATTGGATGCATCTTCCAGCTGGGCATCCTGCTCCTGTTGGTGAGGTGTAACCTTGGAAATAGAAGCAGCAGATACCTCTCCATAGCCTGAGAAAACCATGGACATCAGAAAAATGATGTAGAGTATCAGCTGCTTCATATTTGATATTTGATGGTGCCGGAAATCTCCCGACACCGTTTTTTAAAATAATTAATAACTTCTTGCGATGATAACGCGAGCTACGGCAGGCTTGCCGCTCACCATATCAACACCTGGAGTCTGCTCGTAAGCGAATGGCACGCAACGGATGGTAGCCTGAGTCTCCTCCTTGATCTTTGCCTCGGTCTCGGCTGTACCGTCCCAGTGGCAGAGGAAGAAACCGCCATTCTTTACACGCTCCTTGAACTCCTCGTAGTTGTCGCACTCATATACGTGAGCATCACGGTAAGCACGAGCCTTCTCGAAGATGTTCTTCTGGATGTCTTCCAGCATATCCTTCACGCGCTCTACGATGCCGTCGAAGCTTACGTTCTCCTTCTCCAAGGTATCACGACGCATGATCTCGATGGTGTTGTTCTCCAAGTCACGGCCACCCATAGCGAGACGAACTGGTACACCCTTCAACTCGTAGTCAGCAAACTTGAAGCCAGGACGCTTAGCTGTGTTGTCATCATATTTCACGCTGATGCCCAACTCGCGGAGCTGGTCGATAACTGGCTGCAGCTTGGCAGTAATCTGAGCCAACTGCTCGTCGCCCTTGTTGATAGGAATGATTACCACCTGGATAGGAGCCAGCTTTGGAGGCAATACCAGACCGTTGTCATCGCTGTGAACCATGATGAGGGCACCCATCAGTCGGGTAGAAACACCCCATGAAGTAGCCCATACATACTCAGGCTTGTTCTCCTTGTTCAAGTAGGTAACATCGAAGCTCTTGGCGAAGTTCTGACCCAGGAAGTGAGAAGTACCGCTCTGGAGAGCCTTGCCATCCTGCATCATTGCCTCGATGGTATAAGTGTTGAGAGCACCGGCGAAACGCTCAGTCTCACTCTTCACACCCTGCAATACAGGAACACCCATGTAGTTCTCTGCAAAATCAGCGTAAACCTTGAGCATCTCCTGAGCCTTTGCCTCAGCCTCTTCCTTGGTGGCATGAGCGGTATGACCCTCCTGCCAGAGGAACTCAGAAGTACGGAGGAACGGACGGGTACGCATCTCCCAACGCATTACGTTACACCACTGGTTGCAGAGGATAGGGAGATCACGCCATGAATGGATCCAGTTCTTATATGTGTTCCAGATGATAGTCTCTGAAGTAGGGCGGATGATCAGCTCCTCATCGAGCTTGGCATTAGGATCCACCTCAACCTCTGTACCATCCTCTGTAGAACGAAGACGATAGTGAGTAACCACAGCACACTCCTTGGCGAAACCTGCCACGTGCTCAGCCTCACGAGAGAAGAAGCTCTTCGGGATGAGGAGAGGGAAGTATGCGTTCTGTACACCTGTCTGCTTAAACATCTTGTCGAGCTGCTGCTGCATCTTCTCCCAGATAGCGTAACCGTATGGTTTGATAATCATACAACCACGAACTGGTGACAACTCAGCGAGATCAGCCTTTACTACCAAATCATTGTACCACTGACTGTAGTTGTCAGCGCGCTTGGTTAAATTCTTAAGTTCTTTAGCCATATTACTAATTATATATTTTGTTTTTAAATTTTACTATATATCTTGAGCGTGTAAACACGACATATTTTGAGCGTGAAAACACGACCAATAGGGAATTTCCGCCCCGAAATAGGCGATTTCCTTTCGCCATTTGGACAAATACCCTTAAATTTGCATGCAAAATTACAAAAAAATATTAGAAAACCCTCCATATTGGAGAAAAAAGACGTATCTTTGCATTTAAATAACATAAATATAGGAGAATTATAGTATGAAAAAGATGAAATTTACTGCTGCAGCGCTCTCAATGCTGCTCGTTTTGGGAAGTTGTGGAACTAGTCAGAAGACTGGTACTGCTGCTGGTGCAGGTGCTGGTGGTGCTCTTGGTGCCTTGGTTGGTGGCTTGCTCAATAACAGCCATCGTGGTACAGGTGCAGTGGTAGGTGCTGCTATCGGTGCTGCTGTTGGTGGTACAGCGGGTAACTTGATTGGAAAGCACATGGATAAGGTTAAGGCAGAGGCAGAGACTGTGAAGAATGCGCAGGTTTCTACCGTTACAGATGCCAATGGTTTGACAGCTGTCAAGGTAACCTTCGATTCTGGTATCCTCTTCCAGACCAACAAATATGCGCTCAATGCAAGCGCAAAGAACGACTTGGCTCAGTTTGCCCAGGTTTTGAAGAACAATGCCGACTGCGAGGTAGCTATCCAGGGTTACACCGATGCTACTGGTAATGATGGCATCAACTTGCCTTTGAGCCAGAATCGTGCCAATGCCGTTTCTACCTACTTGAAGTCATGCGGTGTTACCAGCAGCCAGATCAAGAGCGTAGAGGGTTTGGGTTCAGCTAATCCTGTGGTGAATACTACAGCAGCCTGCGCTCAGAACCGTCGTGTAGAGGTTTACATGTATGCTAGCCAGGCAATGGTGAATGCTGCTAACAATGGTACATTGAAGTAAAAACGAATGAGGTTCCCGAAAGGGAAAAAGAAGATAGATGATTCTAAAAAAGATCAGAAATATCGTAAGATGGGTGGTGGTGCTGTTTTTCAGTACCACCATTCTTGCTGTAGTAGCCTACCGTTTTATTCCGGTATATGTTACTCCGTTGATGATAATCCGCTGTTTTCAGCAAGTGGCTGATGGTGAAAGTATTACCTTGCATCATCACTGGGTTTCTATGGATAAGATTTCCCCTCACATGCCTGTGGCGGTGATGGCGAGCGAGGATGCCCGATTCCTCAAGCATCATGGCTTCGACTTCAATGCCATTGAGAGTGCTGCCAAGAATAATGCCCGTGGCGGTAAGGTGCATGGTGCCAGTACCATCAGTCAGCAGACCGCCAAGAACGTATTCCTCTGGCCGGGCCGTTCCTGGACCCGCAAGGGATTTGAGGTGTATTTTACCTTTCTCATTGAAATGATGTGGAGCAAGCAGCGCATCATGGAGGTCTATCTCAACAGTATCGAGATGGGACCGGGTATCTATGGTGTAGATGCCGTGGCTGAGTATCATTTCAACAAGAAAGCGCAGGATCTCTTCCGTGGCGAGTGTGCCCTGATAGCTGCTACGCTGCCTAATCCTAGAAAGTTCAGTTCCCTGTATCCGAGTGCTTATATGAAGAAGCGCCAGCGACAGATTGAACATCAGATGAAATTCATCCCGTCCTTCCCTCGTGAGGGTGAAGACTACGACCCAAGCACGGCTGTAGGAGGATATAGGGGGAAGTGAAGAGTGAAGAGTGAAGAATGAAGAGTGAAAAATCTGGTAAATATTGATTAATGGATTTATTGAACGACTTGAATGATGCGCAGCGTGCTGCGGTAGAGTATATTGACGGACCTTCGCTGGTGATTGCCGGTGCAGGTTCGGGCAAAACGCGTGTGCTTACCTATAAGATTGCTTATCTCCTGAGCCAGGGCATGAAGCCTTGGAGCATCATGGCGCTTACCTTTACCAATAAGGCGGCAAGGGAGATGAAGGAACGTATCGGAAAACTGGTGGGTGATGACCTCGCCCAGCATCTCTATATGGGTACCTTCCATAGCATCTTCTCCCGTATTCTCCGTGCCGAAGCTGAGCATATCGGTTTCAATAATAACTTTACCATCTATGATGAAAGTGACTCACGCTCACTGCTGAAGGCGATCATCAAGGAGATGGGACTGGATGAAAAGGCTTATAAGCCAGCTGCTGTTCATGCCCGGATTTCAATGGCAAAGAACAACCTGGTAACTGCCGAGTCATACGATAGCGACCCTGCCATCCTGGAGCAGAACAAGCGTGCCAAGATGCCTGCCATCGGAAAGATTTATGTGGCATACGTGCAGCGTTGCCGTCAGGCTAATGCGATGGACTTTGATGATCTCCTGATGCTTACTTTCCAGCTTTTCAGAGATCACGAGGAAATCAGACAGAAGTATGCAGGCAGGTTCGATTATATCCTGGTGGATGAGTATCAGGATACCAATCATGTGCAGATGTCTATCGTGATGCAGCTCTGTAAGGAAAAACTGCGTGTCTGTGCCGTGGGTGATGATTCGCAGAGTATCTATAGCTTCCGTGGTGCCAACATCGACAATATTTTGAATTATCAGAAACAATTGCCTGGAACCCAACTTTTTAAACTGGAACAGAACTACCGATCTACTCAAACCATCGTGGAGGCAGCCAACAGTCTGATTCATCATAACCGCAATCAGATTCAGAAAGAAGTGTTCAGCAAAAATGATAAAGGAGAGAAGATACAGTATAAGCCTGCCTACAGCGACAAGGAGGAGGCGCTGATAGTGGCGAAGAATATCCAGCGCATCAAGCGGCAGGATGATTGCGGATACGATCAATTTGCCATTCTCTATCGTACCAATGCCCAGAGCCGCAGCTTCGAGGAGGAATTCAGAAAGCAGGGTATCCCATATCGTATTTATGGTGGATTGAGTTTCTATCAGCGTAAGGAAATCAAGGATATCATCGCCTATTTCCGTCTCGTTGCCAACCCTGACGATGAGGAGGCTTTCAAGCGTATCATCAATTATCCGGCTCGTGGCATCGGTGCTACCACCGTGATGAAGATTGCCGATTGTGCCCATCAGAACCAGGTGAGTTTCTGGGAAGTAATAGGTAATATAGAACATTACGGACTGAATGTCAACAAGGGTACGCAGACGAAGCTCGAGAATTTCCGCCTGCTCATCTCTTCGTTCATCGACCGTTCGCATACCCTGGATGTCTATGAACTGGGTGATGCCATCATCAGGGAGAGTAGAATCAGTGAGGATATCATGTCGGGCAAGAATGCCGATGACCTGGCTCGCCAGGAAAACCTGGAGGAGTTTCTGAGTGGTATGCAGACCTTCGTGGCAGGACGCCAGGAAGAGGGACGAATGGATGAAGCCTATCTTACCGATTATCTGCAGGACGTGGCGCTGCTCACGGATGCGGATAGTGAGGGAGAGAAGGATGAACCGCGTGTTTCGCTCATGACGGTGCATGCCGCCAAGGGTCTGGAGTTTGCTACTGTTTTCGTAGTAGGATTGGAGGAGAATATCTTCCCGAGTCCTCTTGCTGCGATTTCTGTCAGGGAGTTGGAAGAGGAGCGTCGCCTGCTCTATGTGGCGATTACCCGTGCCGAGAAGCATTGTATCCTCACCAATGCCAAGAACCGTTTCCGATATGGCAAGATGGAATTTGATAATCCGAGCCGATTTATCGATGAGATTGATGTCAATTTGATAGAGGGAGGAGAAGAGGCTCCTGAATCATCATTCGGTGGTGGCTATGGCGGAAGAATGCCATGGGATAGAGACCGGTCCAGCTATGGTCGTGAATATCAGAACGCTAAACCTGTAGCTTCGCAGTTTATTGCAGATCCAAAACCATCCTATACATCATCTTCCAGAATAGGTGTTTCGCGAGGAGTTACTTCTCGATCTGAAGAATCACGTCCAACATTAACCCGTCGTCCTGAAGGATTCAAATCTGTAAGAGCTGTGAATGCTGTACAGAGAATAATGGGTGAAACCGCTAGCTCTTCATCCGTTACATCAGCTGGTTCTCTCAGCGAGGGCTGTAGAATCGAGCATCAGCGTTTTGGAATAGGAAAGGTATTGAAGATAGAAGGTTCCGGCGAAAACACGAAGGCTACCGTAGAGTTCCAAAATGCAGGAACCAAACAGTTACTTCTGAAGTTTGCCAAGTTTACCATTCTCTCATAGGAACAAGTTCACCATTCTCTCATAGAAAATAGAAAGAAAATAAAATGAGGATATGAAAAATCCCAGCTGGAAAAGAACTTCCAGCTGGGATTTTTTCATATAGAATCTTTTATAAAGCTTCATCATCAGGACGCTGAATGGTAGGCTTCTTGATCTTTGGGAGATGCTTCTTGCGTCTCAGCCAGGCAGCCTTTCGCTGCTCGTAATCTTCGCGGTGGCGTTCCAGGAAATTATCTGCCATGAATTTATTCCTTGAACTTACTGTAGATTACCTTGATCTGAACAGGTCCTGTAGCCACTCGCTTGCCGTCCTTGGTGGTGTAATCCTTGTCAGGATCATCCGTCGCCTTGACCAGTCGGGTAGAGGTGAGCTGCATGTCGTGATTGATCTTGGTAATCACGGTAGCATTGTTTTGTGTACTTGTAGTCAATGTCACAGGTACCAATACCACCTTGTTCCAGTTATCACTCTTGCCCTTGTTCTTGTACATCGCAGTAACCAGGTTACTGATGTTATAGAAGGTATAGGCATTCTTCACGCCTGTAGAGTTCTTGTTGTAAGAAGCCGTATAGGAGGTGCGGTTGTCTGTCAGCTTGTTCTTCTCGAAGAAGGCATCCAGACTGTCTTTCTGTACCATCAGGATCGTAGAAGGAACGCTGAACTGATAGTCGTTGTTGTTATCTACATTGTTCATTCTTGGGAAAGAGATGGTGGCTGTATTCAGCGTATCCTTCTCATGCCCCTTCATGATATCCTCTACTGGAAGCGTTACTTCTGTGAAGATGCCGGCAGGTGACTTCAGATAAGTGCAACTCTCATCGTTTGCCAGTTTAGCCAATGTCTTGCTGTCGTTGGTAATCTTGTTGAGCTGCAACACCTCTTCGGTACCATCAAAGCGGTTGAAGGCGAGACCTGTTACGGTACTGTCGTTGCCTGCTGAATTCTTCACCTTCTTCTGGATCTTGTAGTAGAACTGCAACTCAGTATTCCAGATGTTGGCTACGTTTCCGATACCACCTGCGTTCTTGATATAGAAACCAGGACAAACCTTGTTGAGGAAATCCCAGTTGGTCTTGAAGTACTCAGGATGCTCCACGAAGGTATTCATCACGTAAGAACCGTAGTTCTTGTAGGTCTTGCCATCCTTTGCCGGATATGGCTTGTTCAGATAGATCTTGAAAGCCATCGTCGTGCTGTTCAGATTATAGGTGGCGCTCGACTGATAGTTTTTCTCGCTCACCCAGTTGTCCTTGAAGGCATCATAGTCAGAGTAATACTCCTGATCCTCGCTCATCGGCTTGCTCATCTCGTAAGCAGTAGCCTTCATCGGTGCGAGGGTATCACCGTATGTCGTCTTGTATGATACCAGGAGATAGCATGAATCCGCCTCGATCTTACCTTCGTGTGCATTGCGGATGTACTCCAAAGTGTCCAGACTGAATGATGACAGTACGCCAAACTGGGTCATATAGTCGCCAGCCACGTAGGTACCGGTTTCAGGATCCTTCACATTACCGATCATACCCGTATTGTTTCGGCTCAGAACCGGGCCTGAAACGATGGAGCGTGATGAAACGTTGAACACCTGGTCTTTGATAGAGATGTTATCAACGTCGTTGGTGATTGACGATCCGATGTTGTCGGTGGTGTCATCACATGCAGCAATAGTCATCGCTGCTATAAATAACGCTGTAAATAGTCTTAAAATCTTCATTATCCTTGAAATGTGTCTAATTTCTGAAGCTTACTCCTCATCCGGGCATACTTCGTTGATGAATGTCTTGTAGGCATCCGCAAAGTCATCGCCAGGATAAGCGAGGATTGGCTTGCTCTTCTCGTTGGCATAATCCAAGAGAGCTCTGTCTGCCAGGCTTTCGCCTTCAATTACGCCGTCGCTGTAGTCGATTGCCATCTTGCCCAACTCGATGAAGTCGAAGTCCTCCTTGTAGTCAGTGAGCAGTTCCGACTTGGCATCACGGAACTCTACGCAGCGCTTGAAGTGTGTGCCGAGTTCGCCTTTCAGTTCGTTGGTATAGAGTGAGAGAATCACCTTTGAGTTAGCGAAGGATGGCTCCTCAGCGTATGCCGTCTTGATATAGAAAGGAACCACTGCGCTTACCCAGCCCTGACATACGATGACGTCTGGCTGCCAGCGAAGCTTCTTCACGGTTTCCAGTACACCACGTGCGAAGAAGATGGCGCGCTCTCCATTATCTGTATATTCCACACCCTGCTCGTCGGCTGCCATTTGGCGGCGGGTGAAGTAATCGTCGTTATCAATGAAATAGATTTGTTGACGTGTTGTTGGTATAGATGCAACCTTGATGATCAGCGGATGGTCTGTATCATCGATGATAAGGTTCATACCAGACAGGCGAATCACCTCGTGTAACTGTCCACGACGCTCATTGATGGTGCCCCATTTAGGCATAAAGGTGCGAATCTCAAAGCCTGCTTCCTGCATCTTCTGAGGTAATTCGCGTCCCATGATAGACATGTGGGTCTCGGCTACGTATGGGTCGATCTCCTGATTGATAAATAATACTTTCTTTGCCATAAAATCTAAATTTTATTCTTACGAATTAGGTGCAAAGGTACAAAAAAATATCCAAAAAGTGGCATTTTTGCTCTGAAATTCAATAATTTCGGCAATAATTCGCATATTTTTAGGTTTTTTCTTTCTTATTTGAGAAAAAAGTTGTTATTTTGCACCCGAAAACAGATAAGAAGATGAAAGTAATCAATAAGATTGTTGACCTCCAGAACGAACTTTTCGATCGTCGCAAGGAGGGAAAGGAAATCGGCCTTGTGCCAACTATGGGCGCGCTTCATGAGGGTCATGCCTCTCTGGTAAAGCGCAGTGTTGAGGAAAACGGTGTTACGGTAGTTTCCGTTTTCTTGAATCCTACTCAGTTTAATGACAAGGGTGACCTGGAGCGTTATCCACGTACACTCGATGCTGACTGCAAGCTCCTTGAGGCTTGTGGCGCTGACTATGTGTTTGCTCCTTCTGTAGAGGAGATGTATCCTACACCGGATACCCGCCACTTCGAGTTCCCTCCGGTAAGTACCGTGATGGAGGGTGCCAAGCGTCCGGGCCACTTCAATGGTGTATGCCAGGTAGTTAGTCGCCTGTTCTTTATCGTTCGTCCTACCCGTGCTTATTTCGGTGAGAAAGACTGGCAGCAGATTGCTGTCATCAAGCAGCTCGTGAAGTACCTCAACAGTGATGTGCAGATTGTGGAGTGTCCTATCATCCGTGATGAGGATGGCTTGGCTAAGAGCAGCCGCAATACATTGCTCTCTGCTGATGAGCGTGCCATCGCGCCGAATATCTACAAGGCTCTGAAGGCGAGCGTAGAGTTTGCCAAGAATCATACTGTGCAGGAAACTCACGACAAGGTGGTGAGCGACATCAATGCCGTAGAGGGTCTGGAGGTAGAGTATTTCCAGATTGTGGATGGCGACAGCCTGCAGGATGTGGCATCATGGGAGGATAGCGCCTACATAGTAGGTTGCATCACCGTATATTGCGGCAATACTCCTATCCGTCTCATCGACCATATCAAGTATAAAGGATAATTCCACTATAGATTTCTTTATTAAGTTTAATCCGTAATAGATAAAAGTAATAACAGAACAATGCAGATTGAAGTATTGAAGAGTAAGCTCCATTGTGTGACTGTAACTGAGGCTAACCTGAATTACATGGGTAGCATCACGATAGATGAGGATCTGATGGACGCAGCTAACCTGATAGCAGGAGAGAAGGTGCAGATTGTGGATAACAATAATGGCGAGCGCCTGGAGACCTATATCATCAAGGGTGAGCGTGGCAGCGGTTGCATCTGTCTGAATGGTGCGGCAGCCCGCAAGGTGCAGGTAGGTGATACCGTCATCATCATCGCCTATGCCCTGATGGACTTTGAGGAGGCAAAGACCTTCAAGCCTACCGTGGTTTTCCCTAAAGAGGGAAACAGGGTTTAATATTCAATGGAAACAAAAGAAAGGGTGTGTCATGGACTTATGGCACACCCTTTCTTTTGTCTTTATTTGGCGGATTTGCAATCCGCTTTATCCGTCTTCACGATGATGTCGGTGTTACACCTTTTTATATAAAGAGGAGAAAAAACAGGGTCAGGATAAAATGAACCAGTTTGAACCAATTTTCAGAATCTCTACGTAAGAGATACGGAAAAACGGAGAACTTCCGTTCAATCAGAGACTTATCAGATTTCGTCCAAAATCATCTCAAAAAATGTTGATTTTTGCAGAACAACATTAAAAAATTAACAAGCATAATTTGCTTATTTACAATAAAATTCGTATTTTTGCAGCGTGAATCCGTATCTCTTACGTAGAGATTCAGAAGAACGAGACGATTTAAGAACTTAAAAGATGGCTTTCAAGCAAGCAGAATGGTATATGATATATAATTTGCTTCAAGCAGCTCGGTTTGCATTTCGTATGCAGCAGGCAGAAAGACATAATAGTATTGAAGATTAGTGGAAGTGAGTCTATTGGTTTTTCAATGCTGTGATACATATCACAACCCTCATAACTCGGGAAGAGTCATCTTCTCAGGGGAAGCGGAGCTATATCCGGCAGTTGAGACCCTTTCACAAATTTAAACACACTCTCTACGCTCCCTTCCCGCACAACATGGCGTAGACCTTTGATGGTCCGCCAACCTTATAGCGTAGCGGTTCCGAGCACCGGAGGGCGGTTACATCCCCGCTTCCTGAGGTTTCTGTCCCCTAGAAGGGGAACCGAAGGGGTCGTAAAGACTATTGAAGAGGGGCTTGGGGAGAAAGTGGAGCTCTCCTTGCAGGAGAGACGGAGAGGTAGAAAAAACTCCTTCTTTAATGGTAAGGAAGGACGGGTAGGTTTTCGAAAAAGAATAAAAAAAATAATATAATAATAGAAAAGTAGCCCTTATTACGGGTATTACAGGTCAGGATGGATCATACCTGGCAGAGTTATCATATCATAAAGTTTATGGCAAAAAAAGTATTTGTAAGTGGATGTTACGACTTACTCCACTCCGGGCATGTTGAGTTCTTCCAGCAAGCCTCACATTATGGCGACCTCTACGTCGGCATCGGCTCCGATGCCACCTATTTAGAGTACAAACATCGCAAACCGATGTTCCCACAGGAAGAACGACTCTTCATGGTCAAGAACATCAAGGCAGTGAAGGATGCGTATATCAATGAGGGAAGCGGAGTTATCGACTTTCTCCCAACACTTGATAAAGTAAAACCAGACGTCTTCGTCGTAAATGCAGAAGGCGGTTCTGATGAAAAGCGAAAGATCTGTGCCGAACGAGGCATCGAGTATGTCGAACTTCAGCGCACACCTCATGAAGGCTTGAAGGCACGTTCTTCATCCGATTTGAAGAAGGCTTTATCGACGGCATCTGATAATACGACACAAAATGCGGGCATCCCAACCCGTCTGGACCTCGCCGGAACCTGGATTGATCAGCCATACGTCAGCATGCATCACCCAGGTTGGGCAATCACCATTTCCCTAAACCCAACCTTCGAGGTACGAGACAGATGTGGTCTCTCCACATCCACCCGCAACATGATCAAGAAGATCTGGCCGGTAAAGCTCCCAAAGATGGATCCCGAGATGCTCGCCCGTCTGGTCTTCTGCTTCGAGAACAATCCGGAACGCCACGACGGCATCATTTCCGGTGCCCAGGATTCCATCGGAATCTGCGTACCAGGTCTGGCTCGTCATTATTATGACAACAACTTCTGGCCAGAGAAGATAGAGAGCACTCAGGATGAGATGACCCTCCGCTTCCTCGAAGACCACCTCGTGATGATACCGATGCAGCCACGACGTCCGGGATGCAGTGTGGTAGAAGGCAAGGATATTACTCCTGCAAAGGTGAAGGCTTTAGCCGATGCTGCCGATGCATGCTGGAATGCCATTCTTGCGCACAATCTTGATGCTTTTGTAGCAGCCTACAAGGCATCCTTCGAAGCTCAGATAGCCATGTTCCCAGGCATGGTGAATCCTTCTATCGATGGTGTGATAGAACCGGATGCGAGTGTGCAGCCGATGATTGATCATTACAGTGCTCTGGACGATGTGCTGGCATGGAAGATGCCGGGCGCAGGTGGCGGTGGCTATCTTGCCTTGGTAGTAAAGGATAGTAAGGAATTTGCAGAGAATCATGATGAAGCCATCCATCTTCAGATACGAAGGGCATAATTATCTGATTCCCTTCCTCATTATCAGCAGCCTCTTCTTCATGTGGGGCTTTGCCCATGGCATCCTGGAAGTGAAATCAACAGCTTCTACTTCTTCGTACTATCCTTGTTTGTGATAGGATGCGGCTTAACCTGTCTGGAAACGAGTGCCAATCCTTATACCACGGTATTGGGACATCCCGATAAGGCAGAGAGTAGAATCAACCTGTCGCAATCGCTCAATGGCATAGGTTGGATAGTGGGACCACTGGTTGGCGGACAACTGCTGTTTTCTGGTGTCAACATAGCCATTCCATACGCCCTGGTGGGTATCTTCGTGCTTTCAGTGGCATTGATCCTGTCAAGAATAACATTGCCTGACCCGAGAAGAGCGCATGAGGCAGATACGAACGAGAAGATAGAGGAGAAGCCGATGAAGACGATGGCATTCGCTTTCGGCATGCTTACCCTCTTCCTTTATGTGGCAGCTCAGACGGGCGTGAACAGTTTCTTTATCAACTATGCGGAAGAGAGCATTCATATAGAGAAGCAGACCGCCAGTCTTTATCTCGCTTTTGGTGGAATGGGATTATTCTTTGTCGGAAGATTGGCGGGAGGAGTAGCGATGAATTACGTTCAGCCGAAGCGGGTGCTTCTGGGCTGTGCGATTTTGGCATTGCTCTCCACGTTGGTAGTAGTATTATGTAGTGGCAAGATATCATTGATAGCCTTCTTCGCCCTGTATTTAGGAGAGAGCATTATGTTCCCCACCATTTTCTCCCTGGCGTTGAGGGATGCCGGCACTCAGACGAAGCTAGCCTCCTCCCTCCTCATTATGACGATAGTTGGTGGTGCCATAGCTCCGGTACTGATGGGATATATAGCTGATACCACAGGCAGTATGGCTATTGCTTTTTTGATACCGCTCGTATGTTATGCCGTGATTGGCGGTTATGCCGCAACACGGAGAAGATGAATTAAAACAAGAGTAAAATCAGGAGAGTTTGAAGGACTAGCTAAGTTATAATTTTGCAGGTGTTTCGATAAGTATCTGCAAAATATAACTAAATAATTTGCAAATTACAAAATTATTGCTTATCTTTGCACCAAAATTTAGCGTAATATAACAATAACATTCCATTTAACATCAATTGAGTTATGGCAACTACGGATAAGAAATCAATCTTGCGAGTACTTCGAGAGAAATTTAAGTACACACAAGAGGAGGTCAGCCAGTATCTTGGTATCAGCCAACCTGCTTATCTTAAATATGAGATGGGTGATACAGAGGTCTCTATGGAAGGATTGGAGAAACTGGCTCGTCTCTACGGCATGGATGAGTATGATATCATGGAGGGCAACATGGAACGTGCAAACTTTGCCTACGCTTTCCGTCGTGACGGAATGGCTAATTTGGAAGAAGTGGCGCACTTTCAGCAGATAGTAAAGAACTATATAATGATGAGTGATGAACTTGAAAAAGACCGATAAGATACTTTTGGATAACTTGGCATTTATGTTCAGACAAGAACAAGGTGTTAAGGTTACGGAACCAGTGAGTGTCCATCAAATGCTACGCAACAACAACATCATTGCTAGTTTTCAACCTTTGTCACAAGGCTTTGAGGGCATGGCAATCAAGCTAGTCAATCAGGCAATGGAAAAAAAGCTTTTCATGCTGATTAATACGAGCAGTAATTACAGCCGCCAACGTTTTACAGCCTGTCATGAGCTTTATCACCTTCTGTATCAAGATAATTTCACGGTATCCTATGATACGAATGATGATGGGGAGGGTAAGGAGATTGAAGAACAGGCAGCTGATTATTTTGCTCGTTGCTTGCTTTTACCAAAGGAAGGTGTTGTTGCTCTTGTGCCAGTATCAGAGTGCAAGAAAGATACCATCAGTTTGGCAACGATACTCAAGTTGGAGCAGACTTTCCGTTGCTCTCGTTCATGCTTGCTGTATCGTTTGAAGGAAATGGGCTTTATTACCGACATCGTATATAATGTCTATTTACATGATGTGATCAAAAGTGCGGCAGAGTATGGCTATCCTGTATCATTGTATAAGCCTACTTATACGAAAGAATTAGTGGGCGACTACAATGTGAAGGCTCGCCAACTGTATGACAGAGGCATGATTTCTCAAGCCAAGTATTTTAGTTTGCTCTATGACATGGGTATAGATTTAGAAAAGGAGTTTTCCGATGGCAAGGGCGAAAGTAATATTGGTTGATGCAGATGTTATCTCCCATTTCATAGCTACAGACCACATCTATGAGTTAAATGAGATATTATCACCACACCAATTATATATAGTAGACAACGTCTATAAGGAGGCAACTTACCATCCTTCTGACAAGGTGCGTAAGAACAAGGTAGATGAGTGGTTGAAGAATAGCAAGGCTTGCAGAATTAGTTTTCCAAAACTGAATCGAGAAATAATGGCTGAGTTCTTCAAGTTGAAGCGTGACTATAAACTTCTTGGTGATGGCGAGTGCGCATGTATGGCGATGGCTCGTTTTGAGAAAGAGGCAATTGCAAGTAGCAACTTCCGTGATGTAGCTCCATATTGTGAAGCGAATGGCATTGAATATATCGGGACGTTGGACATTCTTTTAATTGCAAAGAGAAAGGGACATTGGGACATAGATCAATGCAACCAGTTTATAATGGATGCAATAAAGGTCAATAATGCCAGATTCCCGGTTAGTAAGATAGAAGATTATAAAACGGAGAAAGACCTTAGTGAGTTTTAAGACTAAGGCCTCTTCTCTTCAATATTCCATTCATTTTAGAAATGGAATAGCAAGATTTTAAACGTAAATCACCGTTAGCCCGTATGGCGGTACCTATATAATGGCAAAACTCTATTTGGTATAAATGCCAATTGTGTGAAGATTGGTAGTGTAGTCCTTGACGACTCCCATGCTTGTATAGATTCTATTAAATCATCTTTTTCAATTCGTATCAAGAAAGACAATGATTTATACGACCAATTCTGCTGCTATTTTATGATGATTTGAAAGAGCAAGCTTATGGTACATTGATAAGTATAGAACAAGGTTCCTCCGAATTACTTCAGATACCTTATTGGGCATAGATAAAAAAGAAGGAGGAAGTTTCACGATTATTAGCATCTCAACTAGATGACATGTCCGTGAAATTGAATAAATGTTGCTATGGATAAAATAAGATTATTGTCAGCAGTTTAATAATTTCAAGAACGTTGCTGATTTCTTTGAATTTGCAGCCAAGTTAATGAGGAGATAATATCATATTTATAACTAGTCTTTGCTTTTTGCTGATTCATGTAAATTAGGCTTAAGATTAGGTATAGAAAGCATTGCATCAAGGCGGTCCCATCCCGCAAAATCTGGCGCAGACCTTTGATGGTCCGCCAACCTTAGAGCGAAGCGGTCCCGAGCACCGAGTAGGGCGGTTACATCCCCGCTTCCTGAGGAAGAGGGGCTTGGGGAGAAAGTGGAGCTCTCCTTGCAGGAGAGACGGAGAGGTAGAAAAAAGCCTTTTTTAATGGTAAAGAAGGTTTCTGTCCCCTGTAAGGGGAATCGAAAGGGTCGTAAAGACTATTGAAGGATGATTTTAGAAAAACAATATGATAGAAGTAGATGATACCACCGCCAGAAACCTAGCCGCCCTATAATTTAAAAAAGAGAAGAAAAAACTATTCCAGGATAAAATGAATCAATTTGAACCATTTTTCTGAATCTCTACTTAAGAGATACAGAAAAACGGAGAACTTCCTTTCAATCAGAGACTTATCAGATTTCATCCAAAATCAACTCAAAAAAAAGTTGCTTTTTACTGAACGAAATCAAAAATTTAACAGGCATAATTTGCTTCAAGCAGCTCGGTTTGCATTTCGTATGCAGCAGGCAGAAAGACATAATAGTATTGAAGATTAGTGGAAGTGAGTCTATTGGTTTTTCAATGCTGTGATATATCACAACCCTCATAACTCGGGAAGAGTCATCTTCTCAGGGGAAGCGTAGCTGTATCCGGCAGTTGGAACCATTTAATATATTTTATAAAAAAACTCCCCATCTGTTTTCAGATGAGGAGCATTTTCTAGAGATGGAAGTCGATTTCCTTCAGCCATTCCTTGACATCGAAGCAAGGACAGCTCTTGCGAACCCAGGGGAGGTCGCGATGGCCTAGGATCTCGGCATCGGGATAGTCGAGGGAGAGACCGTAGAGGAGGTCTTCCAGAGAATCCTTCTGGGCTGGAGTGCGAGTGTCGGCAGGCTTGCCTTTCTCGTCGAGACCACCCTCGTAGCAGATTCCGATGCTGTGGGCGTTGTAGTGGCGGGCGTGAGCACCCACCTCGTTTTCTGGACGGCAGGGATAGACCATGCCATCCTTCGTAATGTAATAGTGGTAACCGATGGAGTGGAAACCACGTGCCTTGTGGCAGGCTTCCAAGGCTTCAACAGGGAAGTCCTGGTTTACACGTGTGGCACTGCAATGTACCACAATCAGATCGATTTTTCTTGGATTCTTCATTGCTTTCTTTGGATTATTAAGAATTAATGTTTAATTTTGCACACGGATCTCACAGATCTCACGGATTTTTACTCCTTCGGAGTTCTTCCATTGAGAGACCAAATGAAAATCTCCGTTGCTTGCACCGAAGAGAATCCGTGGGATTCGTGAGATCCGTGTGAGACTTCTCTTTCTGAATCACATTGTTTTGCACATGGATTTTACAGATTTCATGGTTTTCTTTGGATTATTAAGAATTAATGTTTAATTTTGCACACGGATCTCACAGATCTCACGGATTTTCCGTTTAAGATGGGTGTGAGTCTTTTTTATGGCTTATGTTATTATATGGCGATTTGACTTATAAGATTCGCGGTGCAATCTTTGAAGTTTATAACTATTGGGGACCAGGTCTTTTTGAGCAGATTTATGAGGAGTCTTTGGTTCATCAGCTTCGCAAGGAGGGCTTGAAGGTAGAACAGCAAGTTCCGCTTCCAGTCATCTATGACGGAGTAAAGCTTCCGTGTGATTATCGGTTGGATCTTCTTGTCGAAGACAAGGTGATTATTGAACTGAAATCTGTAGAAGAATTACATCCGGTACATTATAAGCAGTTGATGACGTATCTCAAAATCGCACATAAGAAAGTTGGCTTATTGGTAAACTTTAATGTTGATGACATGGCAAAAGGTATTCATCGCCTAGTGATGTAAAGATCTGTGAGCGACTTAGAGGTTGGCGCAGCTCTGCATGCAGAAAGAGCTGAGGACAGCGGTGAGGACAGTGATGACGAAATTGATGACGGATTTCCAGTTTACTTTCATGATGATTATTTTTGAATGTTAAATGTTGAATTTTTCCCACACGGATCTCACGGATCTCACGGATTTTCGACTCCTTCGGAGTTTTTCCATTGAGACCAAATGAGAATACCCGTTGCTTGCAACGAAAAAGAATCCGTGAGATCCGTGAGATCCGTGTGGGAAACCAAGAAGGAAGCGGGCAGGATGAGCAAGCATCCGTTCAGGGCGATGAATTGACAATGTTGAATGATGAGTGATGAACTCATTCCTGATGTGCCCTCGGATTACTCCGGACTGCATCCTGCCGATGCGCTTTCTCTTGTTTCAGATGCCAGAAGGCTAGGCTTACTACAAGCTTACATTATCGCCACCAGTGGTTCCGCTGCCACCCTGGTCGGTGTTGTCACCACCAGTGATTCCGCTACCGCCCTGGCTGGTGTTGTCACCACCAGTGATTCCGCTACCGCCCTGGCTGGTGTTGTCTCCACCAGTGGTATCCTTCCCGGTATCCGGGTTGGTATCCGTGGTGGTGCCATCCCCTAACAGAGCAGTGGCCTTCTTCAGCGTAGCATCGAGGTTGATGGTCTTGGCGCTGAACTCACCGGTGCCACGAGCACGGAGACGGAAGCCGTCGATGTTCTTGGCGATGGTGAACTCCTTCTCCGAGGCAGCTCCCTCCTTGTTGCGGATACCGATGGAGAAGATGGCGAGGTCGTCGATCTTCACAGCGATACCCTGCAAGGTGAGTTCCTTGATGCACGATACCATATCGGTAATCATGCCCTTGATGGCTCCCTTGGAGAAAGGAGTGTTGTGGCTAGCCATGTGTTCGGCCAGGCCGTCGATGTCTACCGTCTGCGTGATGACTGGATAGGCGTAGTACTTGCCGTATGCCTCTGGCATCTTGGCGTTCTGATTTAGTTTTAGTACGTAAAGCAACATAGTTTTTAAGTGTTAAGTGTTTTTATTTTCCCACACGGATCTCACGGATCTCACGGATTTTTACTCCTTCGGAGTTTTTCCATTGAGACCAAATGAGAATAACCGTTGCTTGCAACGAAAAAGAATCCGTGAGATCTGTGAGATCCGTGTGGGACTTCTCTTTCTGAATCACAATGCAAAGATACAACATTTCTCATTCCCAACTCACCGATGCTCAATGTTGCTCCACGATACTCAACGATTATCACTGATAAATATCAGGGCTCTCCCAAATGGAAGAAAATATAGGATACTTGCAGGGGATTGAACTCCTTGCTGTTCTTGGTGTATCCACTCTTCAGCAGCTGCTCATAGAGCTGGGTGCATCTTACTATCCATCTCATCAGATGGGATCTAGCCACGTCCGGGTCGGAATCCGGAAAATAGAGCAGGGCTAACTCCTGCTTGGTGTAACTTCGTAAATCCATAGACTTTATTATTAATGTTGAATGTTGATTTTTCCCACACGGATCTCACGGATCTCACGGATTTTCGACTCCTTCGGAGTTTTTCCATTGAGACCAAATGTGAATACCCGTTGCTTGCAACGAAAAAATAAATCCGTGAGATCCGTGAGATCCGTGTGCGACTTAAATACCATCCGTAACTATGATACTTAGCCATCGTAACCAAGATACTTAGCTATCGTAACCAAGATACTTAATCCTCCACGGTATCGTTAGGATCGAACACGGCATCGCTGTTGATTTCGCAACCCTCCTTCTCTATCACGGCCCAGCCGTTGCCGTGCTCCTTGTGAATCTTCTTGAATCCCAGACGAGACATCACGGCACCGATGTTGTGAGAGTTCAGGTTCTGGCGCAGGGCAGGGTTGACACCAATCTTCTCCAGAATCTCCGAGGTGTAGCGGAACTTGATGTACTCCAGTGGCGTGTCGGGCAATGGCACCTTGTAATACTTCAGTATCTGCTCCTCGGCATAGTTGGCAACCATGAAGAGGCGGTTGTGGAGGCGCATCAGCTCGATGTCATCGCGAGTCAGCCAGAAAGTCCAGTTCAGAGGCGAGTTCTTCTTGCGCTTCATCACCTCCTGACCCAGAGCCAATGCTTCGGCATAGACGTGGTCGTAGTCTATCGGGTAGTCTATCGGACTCTCGATGCTGTCCACTATCCAGGGAGAGTAACGGCGGTTCTCCTCGTCGGTGATAAACTGCTGGCTGTTGGTGGTTCCGCAGAGTGAGGCACGATGGGGCAGTTCGGTGCGATACTTGTCGTAGGGACGGCGGATGGAGAAAGTGAGCTTCGTGAGATTGCTCTTGAAGGCACTCAGGTTCTTGCCGAAAACCGTCTCAAACTCGTCGAGGCATATCGTCGCCTTGCTGCTGAAAGCCTCCATGAAGTCCTTGTCGGTATAGTTGCCCGTGGAATCGTTGAAGAAATACTGGCGCAGCGACGGCGGAAGGAGATAGGCTAAGAACGTGGTCTTCAAGATGCCACCCTTTCCCACGAGGATGAGGATGAACTGGTTCACCACCTTCAGTATCACCCATGCCACCACCATCGCCACCAGCCACTTCTTGAAGAAATAGCGGAAGAGCTTCTGGTTGTGCTCATAGCCCGGCTTCTCCACCACATGGATGCGGTCGGCGAGCTGGTCGATATAGTCGGGGTCCTTGTTGCGGTCCCATATCGGCAGACTCCGGAGATATTCCTCCAAGGGATCGTAGGGGGGACAGAAATCACTGTTGATGATGCTGTGCAGCACCTTCTCGGAAAGATGCAGCCCTGCCTCGTCCATCTCCGCCCAGAGCGAGTTCTCGATGTTGTCGTCGATGCGGGTGAAGTGAGGATACTTGCCGCCGGGAACCATGCGGCTTCTCAACTCGAAGAAGCCCGTCACGATGTTGTGCTGAAACTCGTAGTGGGTATCCAGCCATTGCTTGATGGTCTTCACCCTCGGCTTGCCGCTGTATGCCTCGCCGGGACGGTAGAAGTGCCAGGTACCCAAGAGGTCGGTATGCTTGTAGCACGATTTCATCACGCTGGCGGTATCGGCATAGTTGGTACCAAACTCCTTGTCGGCATACTTCATCGCCTCGTCCTTGTCGATGCCATATCTCACGCAGACCTTGCCGAAGTGGCAGACATACTCGTTGTGCCTGCCAGGTTCAAAGTCGTAGCCCCATTGCTTCAGGAGCTCCTTGATGTGCGGTGCAGCCTCTTCGATGGTGATGGCAGCCATCTGCTTCCCGCCCTGCTGCTCTCTCTTCGCCTTTCGCTTGGCAGCACGTTTGATCGATTTCGCCTCCACCGCCTTCTGGGTATAAAACTTCTTCAGGTCGCCATTATCCAGCGAGAAAGGCACAGACTGCCAGTTGAAGAAAGCCTCAAGGTCGTAGGCAAGTCCGGCGCATCGGGTGATGTCAGCGCAAGCCTTGTCGCACTCCAGTCCCAGCAGATGCTCGTAGTAGCTCTGCGCCTTCTCCAGCATCAGGTGGAAGAGGTCGAGGATGGCGATGTCCTCGTTGTCAGAAGGCGAATACTTGCAGAATATATGAAAACCCCTGCCGCTGATGCTGCGATGCACCACCATGGTATGCTCATCCTTCACGATGAGTTGCTTGATGTGCTCCATCTGGTCGCCTGGCACGGTGTCGAACTCCACCATCAGCTTGAGGGTAGGTTTCAAGAAATTAGTCAACTTTCTGCCATATCCGTCCATCTGGGCAGAGATGGTGATGGCAGGGCATTTCGGCTTCAGCTCGTCGGCGAAGCTCTTGCTGACCTGCAGACGCTGTCGATAGAGCAGCGTGAGGTTTTTGACGATAGGGTCTTCGGTGATGAATTGCTTCACCGATTCCCATGAAGCGACGGGATGGTTTTCCGACGACTGGATGCTCTGGACATAAGAAGGCAAGGCCTCCTGATCCTCTGGTTTTATTAATGATGTAGCCATACTGTGATGATTTTTATGTTTGATTGTAATTGTTTACTCTATGTCTCATGAGGCTGAACATCAGGTTGAATACTGAACTCTGAACACTGAAAATGGAGTAAAAACAGCGTTTTAGGGATGTTTTAAATCCGCTATAACCCATTGATACATATTTCTTTATATTCTTTAGCATACGCTGCTTATAAAAAGAGTGAAACGCTAAAGTTCAGCTTCAGCCCTCGTTCTTGAAAGCTGCTGCAAAGATATGAAAAAAGGTTGAAACCGCCGGGAATCCTGTACCTACATATATAGGTACAAAAATACGGTAATTTATGATAGCTTAACAGAAAAGATCAGAATTTTTAAATATATTAAGAAATGAAACGATTTACAAAAACACCAAAGGCACTGAACGCTTTGACGGATACCATCCTCGGCGACAGTACCAATGTGGTACGCACCCTCAAGGTGGCTGGCCACATGAATGAGAATTCAGTCAAGCATGTCTAAGAGGGTTATGCCCGTAACACCCAGTCCTACTGTCTGCTTCGTTCTTCGCTGAAGAAGTGTCACAGCATCAGAGACAAGATGATGCTGATAATGGAGTATTTTGACAACATAGAAGAGGAGTATCACAAGTCCTATCCCGACGATCCCTGCCCGATGGAAGGCGGCTACAAGGCGAGCTTAGAAAGGTTGGTGATGGAATCCTTGGGAGCAAAGTGGAATTTACCACCTGAGACCGAATAGTTCTAAGAAATCAGTGTTAATCTGGGGGAGATTAGAGCAAGAAGCAAAAACTCCCCCAAAAATTTGGTAGTTTCATAGAAAAACTTTATATTTGCAGCCAAGATTAGAATATTACGATTATGGCAACATTGGTACTCGATAATACATTATATCAAGG
>ERZ1026870.140-NODE-140-length-44334-cov-113.998577_pt1 | contig 44334 bp, 35 predicted proteins | sample MGYA00380165_ERZ1026870 | MGnify/ENA primary metagenome ERZ1026870 (study PRJEB33269, sample SAMEA4719801) | human gut metagenome | biome: human-associated habitat; feature: organic feature; material: feces | place: Cameroon | collected 2013-10 ...
TTCTTTAAGCCATTTGTATGAAACGTTCATTATAATGTTTTTTTATTATTTTCTCATTGTCAGATGCCAGGGCTTGCAGCCAGCATTCATGCCCGCAGCGCACTATTGCCCTAAAACTTTGCAAAAATACAAAAAATATTGCAGATAAACAAAAAACATCCGCCATTTTTGCACTATTTAAAAGAAATAGGTGCAAAAATGGCGGATAGCCTTTTTTATGATGCCTTGGGGAATACGCCCCCAAGCCTTTTATTCAAACACTTCGTCGATGGCATCCACCTTCTCAAAGGTGTCTTGCTCACCGCCGCTGCCCGCATGATAGCATGGGTTGTAATCGGCTGGCATATCGAACTTCACGGTAGGACTGTAGCCCAGCGACGGGTCGGCATAAACTTTCTTCATGAAGATAGCCCAAATAGGCAATGCCATGGTGGCACCCTGACCCATACTCATCGAATCGAAGTGGATATCACGCTCCTCGCCGCCTACCCAGCAACCGCTCACCAGCTGCGGCGTAAAGGCGATGAACCAACCGTCACTGTTGTTGTTGGTGGTACCCGTCTTGGCACCAATCTGTCCCTCCAGTTTATATCTGTAGCGCAGGCGGCCGGCAGTACCGTTATCCACCACACCCATCATCATGTAGAGCATCTTCATGGCATTGTCGGCACTGATCACCTCATTCATTCTCGGCTGGAAGGTAGCGATGGTGTTACCCTCGTTGTCCTCGATGCGGCTCACGAACATCGGAGCCGTACGGATGCCGTGGTTGGCAAAGGCGGTATAGGCACTCACCATCTCGCTCACGCTCACCTCGCACGGACCCAGACACAAGCTCATAGAAGCATGAATATCAGGGTTGTTGATACCGTAGTCGTGCAAGAGCTGGACAAACTGCGACGGGTTCAGCTTGCTCATCAGATAAGCACTTATCCAGTTGTTACTCTGCGCCAATCCCCAGCTCAGCGGCACCATCTGGCCGTATCTCGAATGGTTGGCATTTCTAGGCGTCCATGGTCTGCCAGCCACCATGTAAGTCTGCTGGCGGTTAGGTGCCATGTCGCAAGGCGAGAAGCCGTTAGACATCGCCAGACTGTAGAGGAATGGCTTGATGGTAGAACCCACCTGTCTTCTTCCCAGACTCACCATGTCGTACATGAAGTGAGTATAGTCCAATCCTCCCACATACGCCTTCACGGCACCCGTCTTAGGATCCATGCTCATGAAACCGCTGCGCAGGAAAGTCTTGTAATAGCGGATGGAATCCAGCGGACTCATCATCGTGTCGATATCGCCGTGATAGGTGAACACGGTCATCGGAATCTTCTTCCTGAAGGCTGCATGGATTTCGTCAGCCGAGAATCCATCCTCCTTCATCTGGCGATAGCGCTCGCTCTGGGTCACGCTGCGGTTCAATATCACCTTAATCTGCTGCGGCGTCAGCTTGTCGCTGTATGGCGAACTAGGCTTGCGTGCCACCTCCTTGCTGAAGGCTGGCTGCAGATAGCGTGCCACATGCTGATACACGGCCTCTTCGGCATATCGCTGCATGCGGCTGTCGATGGTGGTAAACACCTTCAGTCCGTCGCTGTAGATATTGTATGGCGAACCATCCTTCTTATAGTTCTTGTTGCACCAGCCAAACAATGGGTCGGTGTTCCAGAGGATGGAATCGGTTACAAACTGCGCATAGTTCCACGATGCATAATCCTTTCTCTCAGGGCGGGTAGCCATCATATATTTGCGCAGATATTCACGCAGATAAGTGGCAGAACCGTCCTTGTGGTCGGTGCGGTGGAAGTTGAGCGTGAGTGGTTCAGCCGCATACTGGCTGTATTCGCTGCTGCTCAGATAGCCCGCCTTCTCCATCTGCGAGAGCACCACGTTTCTTCTGTCGCGGGCACGCTCCGGATAGCGCACCGGGTTGAAGAGCGACGGGTTCTTGCAGAGTCCGATGAGCGTAGCTGCCTCGGTGAGGGTCAGGTCTTTCGGCTCCTTATTAAAATAGGTGTTTGCCGCCGTCTTGATGCCCACGGCATTGTGCAGGAAGTCGAAGTAGTTGAGATAGAGAGCCAGGATTTCCTCCTTGGTATAGTACCGTTCCAGTTTCACGGCGATGACCCACTCTATCGGTTTCTGCAGCAGTCGCTCCAGCGTGCTCGATGCCTTTTCGGAATAGAGCTGCTTGGCAAGCTGCTGCGTGATGGTACTTCCACCTCCGGCATTGGTCTGTCCCAGGATACCGCGCTTCACGATGGCACGCCCCAGCGCACGGAAGTCGATGCCCGAATGCTCGTAGAATCGTTCATCCTCCGTGGCAACGAGTGCCTTTATTAAATAAGGTGACATCTTCTTGTAAGGAATCACGATACGGTTTTCCTTGTTCAGGTTCCATGTACCAAGCACCTTCCCATCGGCAGAGTACACCTGCGTGGCGAATCTGCTGATAGGATTCTGCAAATCCTCGATGTCGGGCATGTAGCCAATCCAGCCAAACCAGATGGCCATGAAGGCAAGTGCCACACTCACGATTCCGGCGGCAAAAATGCCCCATAACGTATAGATAAAATGTCTTCTCATTGTCTATTTCTTCAAATACTTTGTCTATTTCCTCAAATATTTGTGCAAAAATACATAAAACTTTTGAAATATCGCACATAAATCAGAAATTATATGTAACTTTGGGGGCGATTTTAGAACATTCAATCAAAATTCAAATGGAAAAACATAATTTTGTGACAATTGCAGACCTCTCGAAGGAGAAAATCATGTACCTCCTCGAAATGGCGCAGGAGTTTGAAAAGCATCCTAACAGGGAGTTGTTGAAGGGAAAGGTCGTAGCGACCCTTTTCTTCGAGCCTTCTACTCGTACACAACTCAGTTTCCAAACCGCAGCCAACCGCCTCGGCGCTCGTGTCATCGGCTTCTCTGATGCCAAGACATCCAGCACCACCAAGGGCGAAACGCTCAAGGATACCATCCTCATGGTGAGCAACTACGCTGACGTCATCGCCATGCGCCACTTCATCGAAGGCGCTGCACAGTATGCCAGCGAGGTGGCTCCAGTGCCTATCGTCAATGCAGGCGACGGTGCCCACATGCATCCATCACAGTGTCTGCTCGACCTCTACTCTATCTTCAAGACCCAGGGAACCCTGGAGAACTTGAACATCTATCTTGTGGGTGACCTCAAGTATGGCCGCACCGTTCACTCACTTATCACCGCTATGCGCCACTTCAACCCTACCTTCCACTTCATCGCACCTAAGGAGCTTGCCATGCCAGAGGAGTATAAACTCTACTGCAAGGAGCATAACATCAAGTTCGTGGAGCATGAGGATTTCAACGAAGATGTGATTGCCGGCGCCGACATTCTCTACATGACCCGTGTACAGAAGGAGCGTTTCTCTGATTTGATGGAATACGAGCGCGTGAAGAACGTGTATATCCTGAAGCGCGACATGCTCTGCAAGGCGAAGGAGAACATGAAGATCATGCATCCGCTGCCACGTGTGAACGAGATTGCATACGATGTGGATGATGATCCACACGCATACTACATCCAGCAGGCTCAGAACGGTCTCTATGCACGTGAGGCTATCTTCTGCCACTGCCTCGGCATCACGCTGGAGGATGTGAAGAACGATAAGACCATTATTGAGTAGTTTACAGTTAATAGATTATAGTTTATAGACAGATGGGAAATAATAAAAGTCAATTAGTGGTTGCGGCTATCGAGAATGGTACCGTAATCGACCATATACCAGCCGAGAAAACCTATCAGGTAGTGAATCTGCTCCAGTTGGAGAAGATGGACACACCAGTCACCATCGGCTACAACCTGCCTTCCAAGAAGATTGGCAAGAAGGGTATCATCAAGGTGGCAAACAAGTACTTCACCGACGAGGAAATCAACCGCCTCTCTGTGGTGGCTCCTAACATCGGACTGAGTATCATCAAGGACTACGAAATCGTGGAGAAGAAGACCGTGAAGACTCCAGATACGCTGAAGGGCATCGTGAAGTGCAACAACCCTAAGTGCATCACCAACAACGAGCCAATGCAGACCCTCTTCCACACCGTAGACAAGGTACAGGGCATCGTGCGCTGCCACTACTGCGACAAAGAGCAGAAGCTGGGCAAGGTGGAACTATGCAAATAATATCAACCATAAAAAGTATAAAGAATGGTAAAAGATCAAGAGATTTTCGACTTAATCGAAAGAGAACATCAGCGTCAGCTGAAAGGTATGGAGCTGATTGCTTCTGAGAATTTCGTGAGTGACGAGGTGATGAACGCTATGGGTTCTTACCTTACTAACAAGTATGCCGAGGGTCTGCCTGGCAAGCGTTACTATGGCGGATGCCAGGTAGTTGACATCGTAGAGAACCTCGCCATCGAGCGCGTTAAGAAGGTGTTCGGCGCTGAGTATGCTAACGTACAGCCTCACTCAGGTGCGCAGGCTAACGCTGCTGTTCTGCTTGCCGTATTGAAGCCAGGTGATACTTTCATGGGCTTGAACCTCGACCACGGCGGTCACCTCTCTCATGGTAGCCACGTTAATACATCCGGTCTCCTCTACAACCCTATCGGTTACAACCTGAACAAGGAAACAGGCCGTGTAGACTACGACGAGATGGAGAAGCTGGCTCTTGAGCACAAGCCAAAACTGATTATCGGTGGTGGTAGCGCTTACAGCCGCGAGTGGGATTATGCCCGTATGCGCAAGATTGCCGATGAGGTAGGCGCTCTCCTCATGATCGATATGGCTCACCCTGCAGGTCTGATTGCAGCCGGTCTGCTCGACAACCCATTGAAGTATGCACACATCGTTACTTCTACTACTCACAAGACCCTCCGTGGTCCTCGTGGCGGTATCATCCTGATGGGCAAAGATTTTGACAATCCTTGGGGATTGACTACCAAGAAGGGCGAGGTTAAGAAGATGAGCATGCTCTTGAATTCTGCCGTATTCCCAGGTCAGCAGGGCGGTCCGCTGGAACACGTTATCGCTGCCAAGGCAGTAGCCTTCAATGAGAATCTGCAGCCTTCTTGGAAGGAGTATGCAGCTCAGGTAAAGAAGAATGCAGCCGTACTTGCAGACGATCTCATCGGTCGCGGATTCGGTATCGTGAGCGGTGGTACAGACAACCACTCTATGCTCGTAGACCTCCGAAGTAAATATCCAGACCTTACAGGTAAAGTAGCTGAGAATGCGCTGGTTGCAGCCGACATCACAGTCAACAAGAACATGGTTCCATTCGACAGCCGTTCTGCTTTCCAGACATCAGGTATCCGCCTGGGTACAGCAGCCATGACAACCCGTGGCGCCAAGGAAGACATGATGCACCTCATCGCTGAACTCATCGAGGAAGTGCTCAATGCTCCGGAAGACGAGAAGGTGATTGCCCGTGTTCGCGAGAAGGTGAACGAGACGATGAAGGATTATCCTCTTTTCGCCTATTAGGCGACAATTTGTTAATAGATTTCGGGAGGCTGTGGATGTGAAATCCGTGGCCTCTTTTTTTGATTTTCAAGATATCATTCAAACAATATTTTAATATTTAAAGAAAAAGATTTATGAAAAAGCTGAAAAGCCTGGTTCTCATGGCATTGGCATTGCTTCCTGCAAGCAAGGCATTAGCCCAGACCAACGCACAGGTGCTCTATGATTTCGGCACCGACCGCAAGTATGTAACTTTGACATTGGAGATGTTCAAGCAGGACAAATGGGGAAGCACGTATTTCTTCGTTGACCACGACTTCAACTACGACAAGATGGATCCAAACAGCGACAATGTTTCCCTGGGTGGAACCTACACCGAGATTTCGCGTGCGCTGAATTTCTGGAAGGATTCAAGCCTGAAAAACTGGAGTCTGCATGCTGAGTACAATGGCGGTATCACCAAGAACTACCCTATCAACAACGCATGGCTCTTTGGTGTGGAGTATCTGATTCACGATGCCACCTACAAGAACACCCTGAACCTGGATGTGCTCTACAAGACCATTCGCAAGAAAGACCAGAATGTTCCGATGCAGTTGACAGCCGTATGGACCTGCAACGACCTCTTCGGCGTAAAGGGTTTGAAGTTTGATGGCTTCGCCGATTTCTGGTGGGAGACTCACGCCACATTCGATGGCGACGGACAGGCAAAGACCCGCCACACGGTATTCATCACCGAGCCACAGCTCTGGTACAACGTAGGTCAGCACTTCGGCTGCGAGAACCTGAGCCTGGGTGGTGAGGTAGAGATTACGAATAATTTCGGCAGCACAGATGGAGCCAAGGTTCGCCCTTGCCTGGGTATGAAGTGGGACTTCTAAGGGCTGCTGATAGCTTGACGAAATTTGCTTGAAACAAGCAGGATTTTGCCTGTTTCAAGCAAATTTACTCTCGACTCACTGACTCATGCGATGATAATAATATATATATTTATTATATATAAAATAATATAATCATCGCTCGAGTCAGTGAGTCGAGAGTTCACCCATCATCCAGTTATATTCCGGTTATATTCGGTCATTTTCCGACAGACTTTCAGTCCTCCTTATCTCCCGACTTTCAGTCCTCCGTCAGAGATGCTTCCCACGCCATCCTTATGACGGGTATATTTGCCGGTAACGCCGCTCAGATGCACGCTGCCTACTCCATCCAGATCAACGTTCAGAATCTGGCAATCCACCTTGGCGCTAACCTTTCCCACACCATCGTTGTTAATCTTCAGGTTGCCTCCCTTGTAGAAATCGAGCGTAACGGAGCCTACACCCTCGTTATCCACCTTCAGGTCGCCCATAGCCACATTGCCCACTTTTACGGAGCCCACGCCTTCGTTGTCAATCTTCATCACATCGCCCTTGGCATCATCGATGCTGACAGAACCCACGCCCTCGTTGGTAACCTCCAGTTTGTTGGCGAGAATCTTGTCGATGTTAACGGAGCCTACGCCCTCATTATCGATTTCCAGTCGGTCGCTGTTGATGGTCTTGGCATAGAAGGAGCCCACGCCTTCCTGTGTAATCTTCACCAGGTCGGGGCTGGTGATATAAATCTTGAGTCTATTCTTTTCAGAGCTGCACGAGGCAGGCACCTTGAGTCTTCCGGTGAGTCCGATTTTCACCTCGCCGTCACGATAAACCACCTTGAGTTTCTCCTTGAGTTTCTCTGCGAACTCAGCGTCCTTGATGGCAGAGTAATCCAGTCGAACGCTGCATTCATCGCCATTGTTCTGTGTATAATAAACGCTGGCAACCACATCCACGTCGATAGCCTTGAAAGGTTTCTCTCTCAAATCATCCTGCGCATACTCCAGTCCTCCCCTCATTTCAGAAGTGGTAGTAGCCCCCATGCTGCAGGAACAGAAGCCCACAGGGGCAAGGAACAAGGCGGCAGCCACCGCCCAAAAACCAAATTTCTTCATATCTTTCCAATTTTTATGTTTCAAAATTCTGATGGTTAGACGAAAGAAGTTGCAGGAAAGTTGCAGGGAAAAGAGGAAATTTAAAGAAAAAAAACGAAGTAAGTTTCGTTAGCGATTGAAACAGGCTTCATTGGCGGTTGAAACAAGCTTCTGAACTTTCGCAAGTAACCTCCGGTCCCCGAAGGGGGCCAACTTTCAATAACCGCTGGTGGAATGACCGAAGGTCATGGAACCTGCGGACAACCAATAGTAGGGAGAAAGCGTCCCCAAAGGGGGCGAACCGCATCCAGTCTTGCTCCTGTTCGCCCCCTTCGGGGACGATAGAGAGTATGTCTGCTATCCGCAGGTTCCATTCCCTTCGGTCATTCCACCAGCGGTTATTCACATTCGCCCCCTTCAGGGACGGCAGGATGGTATTTCATTGGCGGTTGAAATAAGCTTCATTCCGAATCGAAGTAAGCCCCTTTCCGAATCGAAGTAAGCCTCATTCCGAGTTGGTTTAAGCCTCATTCAACCTTTACGTGAGTCTCAGTTAACCTTTACTTGAGCCTCATTCCAGCTTCAAGTAAGCCCACACATACAAGTGGTTGAATTAAAACTTATGCACCCCATCACAAAGCATGGCAAGTTCTTTTTGGAAAAAATCAATATCTGGAGAAACATCATCGGCAGTCTGTAGCCTCCCATCAATTGATAAAAAAATCCCAGCATGCAATGGCAATCGCTTGCTTGGCTTTGGCAATAGCTCCACCTTCCTGTTACTAAATTCATAATCCAGATTTCGAACATCCCTAGCATTCAAAAAAGTATATCCATACCGAGAATCACCTTTCGTTCTAGGTTGAAAGACCGCTGATACAGAATCCAATTGATCTGCATTATATCTTAATACAGAAATATAGTCTTCTGCTCCGCTCTTCAACTTTTCAAGTTTAAAAGCCTTCGGTGAAACCCGCCCTTTATAGACATGAGAAGGCGAAAACAAAATTCTTGCCACCTTTTCCTCATCTGCAATTTCTGAAATAACTTTATCCATGAGCTTTCTCCAATAATGCCAATACTTCCTTTTCATCCAGCTTATCAAAACAGAATTTAGACAAATGACCATCACGTTTGATAAATGCTACCACCTGCTGATCGGCAATAGTAACACCAGCCATATTATTGCCTTCCGTGTAATCTAAATACACATAACCTCGTGCATCAGGAAAAGCTACCCAGTTTTGAAGACAAGTATCAGCAGCAAGCAGAATTGTTCGCTTCAAAAAATCTACGATATCCCTAGAAAGGGCAAGACTACCTTCCCCATCCCAACCATTTGAAAGCCTAGACAATTCATCTAGACGATTCAAAAAATCGGTCTTTACCGAAGAATGCAAAGATTGTTTCTGATTTGACAAGAAAATCAAACAACTATACAAAGCATTCTGGTCTGTTGTAGCATATACTGCATCCATCACATTATGGCGCAGAGTAGCAATATCCGTATCAGGAGCAATACGGACTGCCATAGAATCTGAAACTACACTAGTTTTTTCTTCCGGCAACTTATATGGTTTTACTTCACTCATATCTTTTCTGCTTTAAATGTGCCGCAAAGATACGCTGCTTTTTCGTAACCACCAAATTTTTCGAGAAGAAAACAACATAAAACACAGAATTTTCCGATTTCGGGCTGCATTCGTATCATTTCACAAGTGGTTGAAAGTTCTGTCCGTGACTAACAGAGAATCTTCAGTGACTAACAGAAATTTCTCAGTGACTAACAGAAATTTCTCAGTGACTAACAGAGAATCCCCAACAAGCCATTGGCGAAATGGAGTCAAAACAGAGGCGAAAACAAGACGAAAATGGTGAAGGCAGGGTGTGATGTGAACCCTACTCCCTAAAAAAACTATATTATTTCATATAAAAACCTATATCTAAAACCCTGATATTCATTTCCTTTACCTTTAATAACACGCTGTATATACAAAGTTCGGAAGCATAGGGTTCACATCACAGGCAAAAACAGGGGTACCCAATCAACACCCCAACCCATAAAAAACCAGTTTTTCACGAAAAAAAGCCGCTTTTCCTTGTAGGTTTCACAAAATAATCGTATATTTGCAGCGGTTTTTAAAACGAAGAGAATTATGATTTCAGAAAAAGAACTAAATAGCTATCGCTTGACAAGCATGGAAGAGCCAACAGACGAGATGCTGGCCCAGATTATGCATGAGGCTGCGGACTTATATCGAAAAGAAAACGAAGACGCAAGCAGAAGAGTAATCGACATGATCAAAGAAGCTTCCAACGAAGCAATAACACAATATCAAACCCGATATGGCAGACAACATGCATAAACCCGTCCTAACACAGCATGATTTTCGAGACAGAATTGCGGAATAGCATCGCAATACGCCGACCGCACCTACGTCTACGATAATTCTACAGACGGCGTAGCGGCGCAGCTCCTCTTCCGAATGACCGACGGCAAGGTGTTCAAGGAGTACGTAACGGATATACCGGAATGGGCACAGGGCATCTCTGGCAAGTAAATATCCCCTCGTTATCGTGCACAGCAAGTCAACATGGTGGCAATCAGCACAAAACATGGAGAATTAAGCTTATTTAACGCAACAAATTGAATAGTTTTGGAAAATTTACATTAAATTTGCACCCGATAATAGCAGGTATGAGTAAAATAGCGTAGCAACTAAATACACTATCAAGCGCATAATCTACTGGGTATTAAACCAAAAACAAAGATAAAGATCGTAAAAGATAATAAATTCGTAAGTACAATTTAAACTTATAATAGATATGAAAGTAATCAATTCCAAGCTTGCTGCCATCGGTTTGGCGGCATTCGTTTTCGCATCATGTAGCGACAGCAACAGCGATCCAACCAATCCTGGTTCTACACCAGCCAAGGTTGACGCGACTACTATTGACCTCACCAGCAATAGCGGCGAGTCATTGATGTCTAACGTCATCAACTACAAGAACACTACTGCTAATGCACGTAAGTTCTTTGGTACTAGAGCAGCTAATGACGCAAATTTCGTAACTACATTCAACATGCCTGTGCAGAAGAATACCGATACCCAGGTTTATGGCAAGTGCAACCTGGATGGCGGCAGATACTATCTGAAGAAATCTGCAGGCGAATGTGACTTTACTAAGAACACCATCAAGAATGCAACTATCTTTGTAAATGGAGATGCCAAATTGCACTACTCTGCTACAACTTTCGAGAACACAACAATCGTTGTTGAGCAGGGCGGTTCTTTGATTTTTGAAGGCGAAGGCTCTATGATTAAGCCAGGCGTTACCGTCTATAACGAATTGGGTTATATCAAGACTAAAGAATCAACACAAGACATCGTCATCGAGGGTAACCTCTATTCTTCTTGGAGAGGTTTAAAAACCGGAAAAGACGAGAATGGCAACGATGTAACTATCAAGGAACTCAAATCTGGTTTAGGACAGCTCAAAACAGACAAGACGGCTCCAGCACAGAAGATTACCTTCAAGAACGGATCTAACGTTTGCATCATCGGTTCTATCCGTGGTACAGAAGTAAACGTTGAGGAAGGTGCCAATGTATATGCATCAGCTCACGTTTGGAACGCTACTGATGTTAACATCGATGGTAACTTGCAGATAGGTGGTTTCCTTACAGCAGCAACCCTCAACCTCAACAACAAGGGTTACTTGCAGTGTGGCGACAACAGTACCATCAAGGTTACCAAGGCTTTGACTATGAATGCAGGTTCTCAGATTGATGCAGACTACATCAATGTAACCAACAACGAGAAAGATGAGCACAACAAGGTTACCAAGGTAGGTGAAGCTCAGCTCAACCTCAATGGTGCCTGCAAGATCAACCTCGACAACCAAGGCGTTATCAATGTGAACAAGCTGGTTACCGACAACGCAGCATTGGGTCAGATTTCTCTGGACAAGACTAATGGTGTGGCTGTCATCAAGGCAGACGAGTTCCATTACAGCGGTGATGAGGCTATCCAGGCATTCGCTACTCCAGCTGAAGGTGCTACATTCCTCTTCCAGTTCACCAAGTGCTTCCAGGGTACAACCCAGCTTAATTCTGCCGAAGATCTTGACATCTCTGCTTCATACCTCGACTACGACAAGGCTACCACTGGTGATTTAGTTAAGCTGAAAGATGCCAAAAACGAGCAGTATGGTTATGAGTTGACAGTAAAGGCTGAAGACTTGATTAAAAAGCCAAAGCTCGATTTGTTCTCTGCTACAGGTGTTAAGCAGAACACCCTCTCTGCCACATCTATCCAGGCAGCCAACGACAAGTTGTATGTTACATACCACACCCAGGGCAATGATAAGAGTCATATGGGAGGCGGATTGGAAGTTGCTCATATCGACGGCAAGAAACTTATTCTCGATCAGGCTGTTTCAGCTCAGGGAGGATTGGATGTAAACTATGGCATGATTGACGGCAACCGCTTCTATGTTGCTGCTACATCTTACAAGGAAGGTGCTTTCCTGGGTTATGCTAATCTGTCAAATGGTCAGTTGAGCGACACCAAGCTTGTTACCTACCCTATCGACAAGACAAATCCAGACAATAAGATTGATGCCAACTGCGTAGCTAAGTACAACGACAACTTCGTTTTGGCAACCAACAAGGGTTATCAGGTTTACAACTCTACATTCACCCAGCGTACTCCACACCTCACAGCAAACGACGTGAAGTTCGTTGCCGTTGGCGGTGACAAGCTCTATGGCTTGGAGGCAAATGGTACAACTACTGGTACAGTCAACATCTTCGACAACACAAGCCTGGATGCTCCTCAGAGCTATACCACTGTAGGTAAGGTGGGTGTTCCTGACGGAAAGAACACCATCGCTGTAGACGGCACAGACCTTTATGTATGCCAGGGTGACGGCGGTCTTGTACGTTACGATGCACAGGGTAACGGTACCGTTCTGTTCGATGCTCCAGTAGGCGAAAAGAACAAGATTATCGGTCGCGTTAATGGTGTTGCAGTAGATAATAACTATATCTATGTAGCATGTGGCGGTTACGGCCTCGTTGTATTGGACAAGACCTTGGCTAAGGGTAAAAATGTAGTTGCTCGTCGCCGTGCCTTCTTTGATGGCAAGGAGAGCTACAACTCAGCTAACTACGTAACCCTGTATAAGGATTACATCTGTGTAGCTTATGGTCGCAGCCGTGTCCAGATCTTCAAGTTGGTAAATACGATAAAGTAATCAACTAAAATATTCTTTTCTCCCACACTCACCAAAAGAGTGTGGGAGAATTAAAACTTTTAGAGCTAGGATATAGCCCGAAAAGCCCCAACCAAATTATACATAAAACTATAAAAGAAAGATTAACATGAAACATTATTTTTCAAGACTTGTTACTTTCTCTTTTGCAGCAATGCTTCTGGCATCTTGTAGCGATTCAAATGACACACCAATTAATCCGAACCCCGGTGAAGTCATAAAAAATGTGGTAGGTGAAGAAGTAATTTCCATCACCGACCCTCAGGAGTTGGCTGGTAGCGTTATCAATTACAAGGCGAAAGCAGCAACAAGAGCTGCTGGCGCAACAGAGGCTAATCTGAGCGACGTCTACGGAATGCCTAGCCTGCCTAGCCATGACGGAGCTATCGAAATCAAGAATAACGATGGATGTAAGGGACTGGATGGTTCCAAGACCTACATCATCAAGAAAGGCACAAAAATAAGCAGCGAGCTCAACCTGAATGGAGCTACCCTGTTTATCGAAGGCGAACTGACTTCAAAAAATCTTTGGAATAATTCAGCCTGGATAAATAATGCCGCACAAAAAGGAAAAATCTACATCCTCAAAGGAGGAACATTACATATAGACAACAATAACACTGCACTTTTCAATAATACAGGAGTATATTGCTACAATTATGGTGGAACTCTGAAAAAAGAGGGCGACAACATGTATCTGGAAAAAGATGATGCCTACTTTACTACCGGAAACATTGAAGTAAAAAATGAACTGAAAGTTCAAGGATTGCTTTATGTGGGCGGCGATGCCAACGTAGGTAAACTGTCAACTGAGTCTAATGCCAAGATCAATATTCAAGGCAATCTTCTTGGTACAGAAAATCAGGATTTGTCCGTAGATGGATGTATCCTGAACATCAACGGAAAGGCAAAAGTCAATAAGCTGACAATTCAAGGTTCTGCTCCAAAACTTTATGCTTGTTCATTTGAAGTGACAGACAAGACGGTTCTCAATTCAAATGGCGCTGAAGCGCACATCAACAATCTGACAACAGGAGCTATCGACCAGTGTGCAGGAAGTACCATTTATCTGGTTAACAACAGTATCATCGACTGTAAGGGAACTTACAAGAATGACAACAATGGCAACAATCAATATTATCATGCCTCCGACAGTAGAGTCATTCTTCAAGGAGACAATGCAAATGCCATCTTCAGAGCAGCAGAGGTAAAATACAACGGAAATAATGATGCCGGCAATGTTCTTATTGCACCGGGAACCTATGCATATTTCTCAACCTGCTATATCTTCCAGGCTAGCGGAAACGGAGGCGTTATCTATATGGACTGCGATAAGTTTACCAACAATGGTCATTCGGCAACTTATACTTACGCTCCCGGTCTTTCAGACAACACTAAGAGATATGATATGTATAATGACCCTGTTGTCAAAACATCATGTGACGGCACGACACCAGCCCCTACTCCAAAGCCTGAACCAGGCAAGAAGATTGATGTGATTTCCGTGATTGATTATACAAATCATACACACGACATCTCTGCTACATGTATTCAGCCATACAATGACAAACTATACATGTCGTACCACACCAACGAAGAGAACCAGGCAGATCCAAACAAGACAACGGGTGGTTGTATCGAAGTGTTTGAAACAAAGAACAACCAGACTACCATGTTACAGTATCTGCAGGACAAGAAGGAAATCTATGACTTCAACCACCTCATGGTGGACGGCAAGGATGCTACAAAGTACGTATATATTGCAGGTCACTCAACCAATGGCGGTATGATGGGTAGAATTGCATTGAATAGCAACGGACTTCTTGACACAGACATCAAGGATATCGATGATTCTACAAAACTGAACCCTCTCACCATCGTTGATTGGGAACATACAGGTTTGGCAAAATCAGACGAGAACTGCATCGTAAGAGACGGAAACAAACTGATGGTGGCAACCACAAAGGGATACGGAGTATATGATGCCAACACACTGGATTTAATCGGCAAGAAAGAAACTCCAGGCAAGGCTAAACACATCGCATTGGACAACCAACACATCGTTACCCTCCACTACAACAACCCAGTAGAGAAAGATAAGGAGGAAGTAAGCGGCACAATTCAAGTATTCCCATTAGGTGCAGACATTCTTACAGCCACACCAGCAAAGACCATCAACGTAAGCAGCATTGCTCCTAACGACGGTAAGAATACAATAGCTATCGACGGCAATCATATCTACGTTTGCCGAAGTGCTAAGGGATTGTCTTGCTACGACCTTACCACTGGCGAAGAGGTATGGAACTGGGGAGCTCCGCTCACTGCCAACACCAAGGTACCGCAAGGATATGCAAACGGTGTAACTTTCGATGCTAATTACATCTACCTGGCTTGCGGAAGCTACGGTCTGGTAGTTCTCGACAAGAACAAGATGGAAGACGGCAAACCTGTAAAGGTTGTGAAGAAAAGAGCAGAAGCCGGCATGTCTGCCAACTATGTCACACTGGATGGAGGCTACATCTATGTGGCATACGGCAAGAGCCGACTCCGCGTAATGAAACTCATAGATGGAGCTAACTAATGCCCAATAGCAACTAGGAAAACTCCATAGAAAACATAGAATTCAAAAGACACTAGTTGAATGCAGCTGCAACAGCTTGCGGCTGCATTCATAGTGTTTAAACCAAAAAACAATGAAGCAAAATTTGATACTATATACGACTACTGCTCTCCTCATTACACTCGGAGGACAAAGCACTATGGCTCAGGCTCAAAGGCAGCAACAGCTGAAGAAAAAGAGCTTTAGCCCTAAAATGCTCGTATATGAAAATCTGAAAAACAACAACGTGCTCAGACACTTCAAACAACGCTTCGCACAACTCGACACCCTACTCAATAACCCTATATGGGTAAAATCACCGGTCATTGAACTGGGACTCAACAAACAACATTCAGCGGATATCAGAAAGACGGATTCCCTGTACTGGGCGAAGACGGCACACGAACAACTCGCCGTCAACCGACACAACGGACTGGAAGTAACCGGACAGGTTTATGCACGACCAGACGCCTACTTTGACTCAGAAAACGACGACGCCGAACAGGCTTCAAAATATAAGGCCAAGATTCAGGCCGAACTGGGATGGAACATCATCAACAGCAAGTTCTACCAGGGAAAAGAAAAAAGAAACAAGGTGGCTCTTGCCAACGAGCTATCAAGACTGCAAGGAAAGAAGAGACAGACGGCTGACATCTACGAAAAGGCAGCCGATGACCTCACCGAACAGTATAACTTCTACATCGGTACGGTGATAGCCCACCGACTCGACAACCTCGACATCATGAACGAGGCATACCAATTCATGCTGGAGAAAGACCGAATCAGCAACGACAAGATGCTGAAGGTGATGAACGAAAAACTGGCAGCAGAATACGACATCTCTATCCTCTGCTCCGACCGTGACATCTCCAACAAGCCTATCTACAGAATGAAACCAACAAAAGTGCTCGTAGATACGGCGGCCCTCTGGCGACACATCGACGAGGAAAGCATCGACGCACGAATCATGATGGTGAAGGAACAGATTGCCGACAACGACAGCAAGCTGACCAACTACCTGGGTACGACAAGAATCACACCCTTCGCCAGATGGTCAAGCTACTGGCAGAGCAACAACAAGATAAGCAACAACGGCGACGTGGGCGTAAGATTCACCATCCCTATCTATAACGAAAGCCCGAGAAAGCGGAAGGCGCTGGAAACGGAGAAGGAAATCATCAGAAGCAGCCGAAACACCGACGTGAAGGAAATCAAGCAGTCGGTAAACATCCTGCTCAAGAGAATAGAAAACCTGAACCAGGCCATCGCCACCGAAGCTTATCACATAGACCAGACCAGCAAATACATCGACATGCGAAGATTTGCCTACCAGAACCAGAAGCAGGGGTACAACTACCTGATGCGCATGGACGAATATACGGGACTCCTGGAAAGCATGGAGAGAATGTATAAGCTGATGTTAAACCGCGGACTCGCCATCATCAACATTGAGAAGGCAGTAAGCATCTACGACAACAACAATATATTCAAGGAAATAGAACTATGAATGAGTTTCAATATAATAATACGCCACAAGAACAGGCGATGGCCGACTTGCTGAAGTCGCAGAGCCACCGACTGGCCAGGCAGCAGATTATCTTCGCGCTGATCTTCCTGCTGGTCATCGTCCTGGCGGCATATTATATCATCACCCGAATGATATGGGTTATCTACGACGGGTATATCACCCTCGACGAAAACCCTATCTCCGCCGTGGATGACATCTATATATTGAAGGTAAACAAGGAAATAGGCGAGGTGGTACACAAGGGTGACACACTCTACTCCTACGTGCTGCTGGGAAACATCGTAAACCAGTATGACCCCAACATCCTGCCTACTGCCGTGAAGGAAACCCACGACATGGAGGTGCAGGCACAGCTGGCAAAGGAAGAGATTCCCGTGCTCAGAACCCGACTCGCCGAACTGAAGAAGCAGAAGGCATCTGAAACATCTGATATCTACTACGGACTGACCGACAACAGCAAGCGAAACGCCCTGGATGCGGAGATTGCCGAAGTGGAAGAAGAGCTGAGAAAACAGGCAAACAAGGTGGAAATCTACGCCAGAGCCAAGAACACCACCTACAACTTCATGGCAAAGAGAGGTGCCAACATGCAGAACGCATCCATGCCCTACTCCAGAACCAGCCTCTACAACGAGGGACTGATACACTACTGCTGTGCACCAGCCGACGCCTACATCACCAAGATTAACGTGAGCGACAAGACGCTGGTGTTCAAGAGCGACGAGGTGATGACCATCCAGCACACCGACTATGCCGCATGCCACCTGGGCATAATCACCTACGTACCCAACTCGAAGGTGAAGTACATGGAGAGTCCTGACGATGCAGACATCATCATCAACAACGACCTTGAACTGAAGGCGAAGCTGCAGATGGTGGGTCTGAGAGTGGAGGAAATTCCGAAGCACCTGCAGAGCAACTTCTCGCACGATGCCAACGCCGTGGTTGCCATGTTCACCTTCCGCCCCAACCAGCGAGTTCCGGCATGGGTGATGAGCAACAGATTGCCAGTGAGAGTGAGAATCAACAAGTTGAGCGCCATGCTCGACCCGAGACCGCTGCCGATGTACACCATCCCAGTGGATAGAAACCAGAACGTAGTGAGAAGCTCGAAGCTGATTTCTACGGAAAAAGTTAAAGAAACAGACAACACAGAGAAGAAATGATTGGACTCAGAAGAAATAAACGTGGGGACATGGTGCTGACCATCGACAGTTTCGTAGACGTCGATTCAACACCAGATATCCAGTCCGACTACTTCGATTGTATATACATCAATACGAAGAGTGAGCGTGCGTTCCATGCAATCATGTTTGGAGCCAGCCCTATCCTATCGTATAAAAGCAGCTATAAACCGATATTCGCCAACATGGCGGTATCAGGAAAGGAACAGATGATCGACTACATCGTGGATGCCTACGTGAGCGACATGAGCAACGAGAAGGTGTACGAGATTATCGACAAGATAAAGAAAGCCCGGGAGAAATACGGCATCAAGCAGGAGATAGCACGACCTACGCAGCCCAACCAGCTGTTCTCCAACATCCTGAGATACCTGCTATCCAGAGACCAGCGAATACTGGGTCACCGACTGATGGAGAAATCGTCGTTGGGTTACATCAACCCTATCTTCGAGCACTACCACAGCATGAGCCTCTTCCATCTTGCCGAGATGTTCACCTTCAAAGACAGTATGGTGGAATGCGGAGCACTGCGCAAGAGTCACTACCTCATCAAGGAGCACCTCTGCCCTAAGTGCAACCACAGCCATCTGCTCTACACGGAGTGCTGCCCTAACTGCGGCAGCTCTAACCTGAAGATTCAGAACATCATCCACCACTTCTCCTGCGCCAACGTGGCTCCGGAGAGTGCCTACAACGTGGGCGGTATGCTCATCTGTCCGAAATGTCATAAGAAGCTGCGCCACATCGGTGTGGACTACGACCGTCCGGCGGTGATCTACTCCTGCAACGACTGCGAGAGTTCGTTCACCACCCCACTGACCAAGGCCACCTGCTGCTACTGCCAGAGCACCTATCCGGTGAATGCACTGGTGCCGCGCGACGTGGTTGACTATGAGATAACGGAAGAAGGAATCCGTATGCTGACAAAAACTGGACTCATGTTCAGCAACATGTCGAACACATACGATAACTATATGGAATACTCGCTGCTGACCAGCCGCCTGCGCCGCCAGTTGCTGGAGACATACCGCAAGGACGAGCTGACCGTGATGGTGGGTAAGATATGGATACTCGACAAGAACCAGGAGACGGTGAGAATCAAGGAGACCATCCAGGCTCAGTTCTGCCGCATCTTCAACAGTCACAAGGTATCCTACAACAACAACATCTTCTACGTCACCTTCATGGCGTTCGACGACATGAGGGTGGAAGCAGCACAGCAACAGCTGAGCCAGGAGATGTCGAAGGCCATACGCCAGATAGCCACCGACATAGAACCGGAACAGATAGCATGCTGCGTGCTGAGCACGAAGAAAGCATTGACCAGCGGACAATATGAAGACTTCTTCAACCAGATGAACTTCATAGAGCTGACGCCGGATGACTACTGCGGCTACACAGAATCGCCAATAGAGGAAGAAGAGGTAGTGAAGCCACAGGAAATACTCGACCTCACGCCGAAGGAAGACGACAAGATAATGAAGCGCGTGAAACTCTACAAGCAGCTGGTGGCTGTGCTCATCCTCATAGCCGGCGTACTGATACTGCTTGCCATCCTGACGCTCACCGTGCTGAGATAAGAAAACAGAAGAAAGGGAACGCGTATGTTTAACATTGCAGAAAACATAAACCACTTCTGGGACTGGATATCGACACTCTCGCTGTCGAGCATCGTGAGCACCTACTGGTTTCTCTTCTACATCGAGATGCCGAGATACTACATCCTGGAATACCTGGTGATCTTCTGGCGACTGATGGACAGAAACAAGAGAGAAAAGGAAAATGAGATTGCCAAGTTCTATCTCTACCGAGAAAATCCCCTCATCAGCATCCTGGTGCCGGGAAAGAACGAAGGCAAGAACATCTATAAAATGGTGAAGTCGCTGAACGAGCAGACCTACCGGAACTACGAAATCATCGTGGTGGACGACGGTAGCGACGACGACACCAAACTGATATGCACCGACCTGTATCGTGCGAAACTCATTACGCACTATCTGCGACTGGAAACCCGTGGCGGAAAGGCGGCAGCCAGCAACTACGGAGCCTTCATGGCAAGGGGCAAATACATCGTGAGCCTCGACGCCGACTCCTCGCTCGACCGCGACGCCCTGGAGAAGGTACTCATACCATTCTATCTGGATGGAGAGGTGAAAGCCGTGGGAGGATGCATTGAGGTGAGAAACTACAAGGCAACCATCTGCTCGTCGCTGCAGGCATTTGAATACCTGAAGCGAATACAGGTGGGACGCATCGTGACCAGCGAACTGGGCATCTACCATATCATTTCGGGAGCCTTCGGTGCTTTCGAGACGCAGACGCTCAAGGAGGTGGGATACTGGGACATCGGTCCGGGACTCGACGGCGACCTGACGCAGAAAATCAGAAAGGCAGGCTACAAGGTGAAATTCGTGGAGGATGCCATCTGCATGACCAACGTGCCTACCAAATGGTACAAGCTCTATCATCAGAGAATCAGATGGTCGCGTTCGCTCGTGAGATTCCGCCTGCGCAAGCACATCGATATCCTGCTGCCTACCAAGAACTGGAGCATCCTCAACTGGATATCCAACATGGAGAGCGTGATGTTCGACTGCTTCCTCAACTTTCTGTGGCTGTGGTATATCATCAACCTGGCGATTACCTTCAACACACACATCGTGGAGGTGCTGGCACTGGGCTACTTTATCCGAGTATGCTTCTCGCAGCTTGCCTTCCTGCTGGTGCTCCTGGTAACGGAAAGAAAGAAGACGGCACTGTTCCTCTACAGGTTCACGCCGCTGATGTCGCCATACACAGGTTACTTCCTGCGCATAGCCCGACTCTCGGCGCATCTGCAGGAGCTGTTCTTCAGAACATCCTACAAGGATGCCTGGAATCCGAAAAAGACCTCACGCTATGCTCAGCTGGAAGGTATCTAAGGTTACTGACCTGAGAAACGGAGATCCGGGAAACGAAAATCAAAATAGAAATAAAACAATTAATAAAACGATATTATATGATAAACAAATCTTTTGAGTTTAAGATAGGAGTGATAGGATTGGGTTATGTGGGTACCCCCCTTGCCTGCTTATTCTCAAAGAAATATGAGACATGGGGTTATGACATCAATGCCGCAAAGGTGGATAAACTCGCCAACAGGCAGATGTCTGACAACAAGCAACTGTCGAAGGCTTTGGCTCACGGGCTGAAGTTGACGAGCGATATAGAAAACCTAAGAGGCTGCAACGTGTATATCATCGCAGTGCCAACGCCCGTCAACAAGTCGAACAAACCCGACATCAGCTGCGTAAGAAATGCCACACGCTCCGTGGGCAGCATTCTGAAGGAAGGCGATATCGTGGTATACGAATCAACCGTGTATCCGGGACTCACCGAAGAAGTATGCGCCCCACTGCTTGAGGCAACCTCAGGACTAAAACTTAACCAGAGTTTCTACGTTGGTTTCTCACCAGAGCGCATCAATCCGGGCGACACGGTGCACACCATCGAGAACATCGTAAAGGTAACCAGCGGTTCTACCCCTGAGGCAGCCGCGATTATCGACAGTCTCTATGCTTCGGTACTTACCCACGGCACCCACAAGGCGCCAAGTATCAGGGTAGCAGAGGCCTGCAAACTGATGGAAAACTGCCAGCGCGACGTGCAGATAGCCTTCTTCAACGAAATGGAGAAGATCTTCGACAAGATGGGCATCAGCATCGAGGACGTAACGGCGGCGGCAACAACCAAATGGAACTTCGTTCCTGCCACACCGGGACTGGTGGGCGGCCATTGCATCGCCGTGGACCCTTACTACCTCATCAACAAGGCACAGGAGGTGGATGTGGTTCCATCACTCCTCTCTACGGCACGCGAGGTGAACGAGCAGATGGCAGTCTGGATGGCGGGTAAGATCAAGAGTGCCTGCGAGAACAGAAAGTTCGTGGCTCCCGAGACCAACGTGCTGATTCTGGGCTTCTCTTTCAAGCCCGACAGCGACGACATCCGCAACACCAAGGTGGCAGACCTCTACATCAACCTGGTGGGAGCCGGCTACAAGACGACCCTCTACGACCCACTGGTAGACAGAGACGAAGTGAAAGAAGAATACGGAATTAAAGTAACCGGCGACGAGGCGGTGCTCGACAAGCAGTATCAGATCGTCGTAATCGGAACGAACCATAAGATATTTAATAACATAGACATGAGTAAGATTCTCACGGACAAGGGTTTCATTTGCGACATCTATGGAATTCATAAAGCGAGAACTTAGGAGTGCCCCTTAAAAACGAGAACAAAAAGTATGAGTAAGTGCAGAGTTTTAATAGTAGATGATATTGCTGAAAACATAGCACAGATGGTGGATATGCTGAGCAATCTGGACATCGAAATCAAGAAAGCCTATGGTGGCAAGGAAGCCATCCAGCTGGTAGAGACCTTTAAGCCTAACATCATCTTGCTCGACTTGATGATGCCAGAAGTTAATGGTTGGGACGTAATTGAGCATGTAAGAGCCCGTTACGACAAGAATGAAATGATCATCATCATCACATCCCTGCTCAACAACAAGGACAACATTGATGAGTGTTACGAAATGGGCGTGAACGACTATGTGGCAAAGCCTATCATTCCGGGCCGAATCATCAGCTCGGTAGAGACCCAGATGCGAAACGTGAAGTATGCGGAGTATGAGCCTAAGGCTGAGCAGCATCAGATGAAGACGCCGCCAGCATCAGTAGTAGAAATGGATCCAGCCAAATATATTGGCTGAATCCATTGATATAGAGTAAAAAAGATTTAATCATCTGAAAGGCGATACTTCAGGAATATCTATTTCTGAAGTATCGCATTGGCGTGATCAATGCGATCTTTTGAAGGAGACTCTATCCCTTGCAAAGGGTAAGGGATACCGAGTTTCTCGTACTTATATACACCCAGTGTATGATAAGGCAGGATATCTATGCGCTCGATGTTGGTGAGCGTATCGAGGAAGCTGCGCAGCTGCTGCAGATATTCATCCTTATCCGTGATGCCTGGAATCAGGACATGACGAATCCATACCGGCTTGTGTATCTCGCTGAGGTAGCGGGCACAATCGAGTATGTTCTTATTGGAATGAAGCGTGAGTTTACGATGCTCTTCATCATTGATATGCTTGATATCAAGAAGAACGGTATCGGTAACGGCCATCAGACGCTCGAATTTCTCAAACATTTCCCCTTCTTTCCTAAAAGGTTGAGCCGAGGTATCAAGACAGGTGTTGATGCCACGCTGATGGGCTTTCTCGAAAAGTTCGATGAGAAAGTCTATCTGCATCAGGGCTTCTCCGCCAGTCACGGTGATGCCGCCCTTGTCGCCCCAATAACTCTTGAATCGCTCTGCCTTATCCAGCAGGTCATCGGCACTCCACTCCTCTCCTACTCCCGTCTTCCATGAATCCGGGTTGTGGCAGAACTGGCAGCGCATCGGACACCCCTGCAGGAAAATCAAAAATCTGATGCCTGGTCCATCTACAGAACCAAAGCTCTCTATGCTGTGAACAAATCCTTTCATGCGCCAGCTTCAGTTTTTTCTTGTTTGTGGATTATATAAACAAGAGTTAAACATGCTCCGCAAATCAAAAAAGTTACGGCACCTAAAAAATAAATCAGTCCCATTATTTCTTTCTCCTTCTTTTTAATAATATTATTAACCAGACTCCTATTACAAGAAAAAGTACTATAAAAAAGAAACCTGCCCCATAAAGGAGTACTTTATTTATGCTTTCCTGCATAATACCTGCTAATATGACACCGCCAATAATTAGCTTGACAACATCAAAGCAGAACTTATAGCCCTCTTCCAAAAGAGCTTTTTGTTGTTCAATATTGAGTTTCATCATGCAAAGATAGCAAAATATTCAATACCAAGCTCTATTTTGCAGTTAAATAAGCTAAAATTGCCCGCTAAATATCCTCGGAAAGAAAATCTAGCGGGCAATATTTTATTCTTCTAATTGATTAGAGTCTCTCGTGAGCCTGACGAGCGATTACGTCGAGCTGCTGCTCACGTGTCAAGTCGATGAACTTAACAGCGTAACCACTTACACGGATGGTGAAGTTCTGGTACTCTTCCTTCTCTGGGTGCTCCATCGCATCCTTGAGCTTGTCGATACCGAATACGTTCACGTTCAAGTGGTGAGAACCCTGGTTGAAGTAACCATCCAATACACCTACCAATGTCTGGGCACGCTCCTCATCGTTGTGGCCGAGAGCACCTGGACTGATGGTCTGAGTATTAGAGATACCATCGAGAGCATACTCGTATGGCAACTTAGCTACTGAGTTCAATGAAGCCAAAAGACCGTTCTTCTCTGCACCGTAAGATGGGTTAGCACCTGGAGCCAAAGGAGCACCGGCTGGACGACCATCAGGCATATTGCTGGTGTACTTACCGTATACTACATTTGATGTGATAGTCAGGATAGATGTAGTAGGCTCAGAATTGCGGTATGTATGATGCTTCTTGATCATGTTCATGAAGGTCTTGAGCAACCATACTGCAATCTCATCAGCACGCTCATCATCGTTACCGTAACGTGGGAAGTCACCCTCGGTCTTGAAGCTGAGAGGGAAACCAGTCTCATCACGGACGATGTTTACCTTGGCATACTTGATAGCTGAGATAGAGTCAACTACGTGGCTGAAACCAGCGATACCTGTAGCGAAAGTACGACGAACATCTGTATCGATGAGCGCCAACTCTGCTGCCTCGTAGAAGTACTTGTCGTGCATGTAGTGGATGAGGTTCAATGTCTTCACATAAACGCCAGCCAACCAGTCCATCATATCCATGAAACGTGGCATGAACTCATCGTATGTCAATACATCACCCTCAACGGCGCGATACTTAGGACCGCACTGCTCGCGTGTCTTTGAGTCAACACCGCCAGATACAGCGTAGGTCAAGCACTTAGCCAAGTTGGCACGTGCACCGAAGAACTGCATCTCCTTACCTGTCTGTGTAGCAGATACACAGCAGCAGATGCTATAGTCGTCACCCCAAACTGGGCGCATTACATCGTCGTTCTCATACTGGATAGAGCTTGTCTTTACAGAAATCAAAGAAGCGTAGTGCTTGAATGCCTTTGGCAAGCGAGAGCTATAGAGTACAGTCAAGTTTGGCTCTGGTGAAGGACCCATGTTCTCCAATGTGTGGAGGAAACGGAAGTCGTTCTTGGTAACCATTGAGCGGCCATCCTGACCCATACCACCTACCTCGAGAGTAGCCCAAACTGGGTCACCAGTAAAGAGCTCGTTGTAAGAAGGGATACGGGCGAACTTAACCATACGGAACTTCATAACCAAGTGGTCGATGAGCTCCTGAGCCTCATCCTCGGTAAGAGTACCCTCGTTCAAGTCGCGCTGGATATAGATGTCGAGGAATGTAGAGATACGACCTACAGACATCGCAGCACCATTCTGAGTCTTCACAGCTCCGAGGTAACCGAAGTACAACCACTGAACAGCCTCGCGAGCGTTCTTAGCTGGCTGGCTGATATCGTAGCCATACAACTGAGCCATCTCCTTCAAGCCCTTGAGAGCCTTGATCTGCATAGAAACCTCTTCACGAAGACGGATTACTTCGTCAATCATCTCACGGTCGCCCATGTTAGCGAGGTCGTTCTTCTTCTCCTCGATGAGGAAGTCGATACCATAGAGGGCTACACGACGGTAGTCACCTACGATACGGCCACGACCGTATGTATCAGGAAGACCAGTAAGAATATGGTTATGACGCACGAGCTTCATCTCTGGTGTATAAGCATCAAACACGCCGTCGTTGTGAGTTTTGCAATACTTGTGGAAAATCTCATGAAGCTTCTCTGATGGCTGGTAGCCGTATGTAGTGCAAGCCTGCTCTGCCATCTTGATACCGCCGTATGGCATGAAGGCACGCTTCAAAGGCTTGTCGGTCTGCAAACCAACCACCTTCTCCAACTCCTTAGTACCCTCGCCGATGTAAGCAGCACCATAAGCTGTCAATCCTGAAACCACCTCGGTCTCCATATCGAGCACACCACCCTTGGCACGCTCTTCCTTCTGGAGCTCCTTCAACATACCCCACAGGGTATTGGTAGCCTGAGTAGGTTCTGCCAGGAACGACTCGTCGCCATCATAGCTAGTGTAGTTGTGCTGGATGAAATCGCGAAGATTCACCTCACTCTGCCACATGTTTCCCTTGAAACCTCTCCATTCTGTTTTCATCATTTTGATATCCTTATTTTATAAGTTAATAATATATTTATTTTGTACACACTGTTTTCTTCAAAGTCCTGCTGAATCTTTATACCTTTTGTCTATAAAATTCTGCTATCGTTATTTTCGATGCAAAGGTACTATAAAAAAACGGGAAAAGAGAAGAAAAACCAAAGATTTTTCACCTCTTTCCCCTAAAATCATCATTTATAAGTAGCATTTCTGCACAAAACAAATTGAATGTGCAACATGAATATTACATTTGCTTCAAATTCAATGTTACATTTGCTTCAAATTCTTGAGATACTCTGATGAATCACTGCCAGCTTATGCTTCACAGCCTTCGAGATATCCGACGAATGAGAGATATCGTCGAGCGGTCCTAGGATGAGCGTGAGCGGCGTGCGGAGCTCGTGGGTGATATTGGTGAAGAAGCGCAGACGCTCCTCGTTGAGTTTCTGCTCCTTCTCGTGGTTCACCTTCTCTGCCCTGAGCTGGTACTTGCCCGTGGCGATCCAACTGTTCCACACCCGCCCAATAGGTAGAAATCCAGAGTTTGCCATCCTCCGATTGCGTCATACTGGTAATATCGTTGGTAGCAATGCTGGCAGCATCCTTGGCATCATCTATCACGCAGTTCAGTTCGCTGCTCGAGATGCCCTGTCTGTCTCTCCGCTTATAATAATTAAAGAAGCGGTTGCCATCAAAACGCCCTAAATCTGCCCAAAACGACTCAAAAATAAGCTAAAAACGATACATAATCGTATTTTTGAGCGATTTGTTACCTATTTTGAACGAATTATTTCCTCCTTTTTGCCCCAATCCATGTACCTTTGCTGCCGAATTACAACAACATTTAGATTTTCAAAACTAACAATAACTAAATCGACTATTCAAATTCATTAAGATTCAAAAAAAGATTTATGTTTTGAATAGGTATTAGGAATCTGAAAGGAAAAAGACTGTTAGTAGGGATAACTTAACTATAGACAACAACGACAAATACATAAATATAACGATAACAACAAATACATATTATATATGATGATATACAAAGCACTCTCAGTTCTCCTCTTGATGACGGGCAGCCTCCACATGATGGCAGCTCAAGATGGAACTACAGAATACACTATTCTTACCCAGAGCCCCGAACAGCACATTCAGCATTTCGGAGCCAGTGATGCATGGAGCATGCAGTTTCTCGGTCTGTGGCCAGAGAAGCAGCAGGAGCAGATAGCCGACTGGCTTTTCTCTACCGAAAATGATGCTTTGGGCAAGCCTAAAGGCATCGGACTCTCTATCTGGCGATTCAACCTGGGAGCCGGAAGCGAAGAACAGGGAAAGGCTTCGCAGATTCAGCCGGGCACCAGAACACAGTGCTTCCTCAATGCCGACGGCTCCTACGACTGGAGCAAGCAGGCTGGCCAGCGCAAGTTTCTGAAGCTTGCCCAGCAGAGAGGCGTGCCTTATTTCCTGGCCTTCTGCAACTCAGCCCCGGTTTTCTATACCCAAAACGGACTTGCCACCAACACGGGACGCGGCGGCACGCTCAACCTGAAGGATGACTGCTACGGAAAGTTCGGCAAGTTTATCGCCACTTCGCTCAAAGGCATCGAAGAGCACGATGGCATCCACTTCGACTACATCAGTCCGATTAATGAGCCTGATGGCCACTGGAACTGGACCGGACCGAAGCAGGAAGGTAGTCCGGCAACCAACCGCGAGTTTGCCAAGGTGGCAAAGGAAGTGAGCAAAGCGCTGGTAAAGAACAAGCTCAACACCCAGATATTGATCAATGAATCGAGCGACTACCGCTGTCTGCTCGGCACGCACATGACCGACTGGCAGCGAGGCTATGAAATCAACTCCTTCTTTACCAAAGACAGTACGCAAACCTATCTGGGCAAGGTGAAGCAACTGCTCCCCCTCATCGGCGGTCACAGTTACTGGACCAACACCCCTATCCCCTACATGAGAGAGATAAGAATGCAGATGCGCGAGGCGTGCAAGCAGAAGAACATCAAGTTCTGGCAAACCGAGATCTGCATCATGGGCAACGATGAGGAGATAGGCGGCGGAACCCCTTACGACTTCTCGATGAAGACAGCCCTCTATGTGGCTCGCGTCATCCACCACGACCTGGTGTATGCCAATGCCGAGAGCTGGAGCTGGTGGCGTGCTGCCGGCGGCGACTATCGCGACGGCCTCATCCGCATCTACAGCAAGGATGGCTGGAAAAGCGGATGGGCTGTGGATTCCAAACTGATGTGGGCGATGGGCAACTACTCCCGCTTCATCCGTCCGGGAGCACAGCGCTACGACATCGCGACCACCTCAGCCGATGGCAAGCAGATAGAAGAAGGCTTCAACGACCCTTACGGAGTGATGTGCTCTGCCTATCAGAATGCCGACGGCAAATGGGTGATTGTAGCCATCAACTATGCAGAAGATGTGAAACCGGTGAACTTCAAGTTCGATAATCAGGAGAAGAAAAACTGGCAGATGTACCGCACCAGCGATATCTCTGCCGAAAGTCTGGCACCCGTGGGAACCTGCGATGGAAACACGCTCCTAGCCCCACGAAGCATCACGACTTTCATACAGAAATAAGTTAAGGAATAAGCTGAAAACAAGAAAAAAATAGCCATTTATACTAAAAATTAACGAAAAATCCTCATTTTTGAACGATTTATTAACGTCAAAAAGAGGATTTTTCTGTAATTTTGCAATCGCTTATCAGAGATAAACTGTAATCAAGCAATAATCGCTTATCAGAAATAAACTGAATATAGATAAAAACGTATTAAGATTATAAAACAAAAAAAGATATATGACATTATCAACTACAATCAAGACACTCGCCCTTGCCTCTATTTTGGCTCTGGCTCCATCACAAATGATGGCGGCAAAGAAGGGAGGTACTTTCACGACAGGAGATAAGACATTTCTCCTCAATGGCAAGCCTTTCGTGGTGAAGGCTGCCGAGTTGCACTACCCACGTATTCCTCGTGCCTACTGGGAGCATCGCATCAAGATGTGCAAGGCTCTGGGCATGAATACCGTCTGCCTCTACGTGTTCTGGAATATACACGAGCAGCAGGAAGGCAAGTTCGACTTCACAGGCAACAACGATGTGGCGGCTTTCTGCCGACTAGCTCAGAAGAACGGCATGTATGTCATCGTTCGTCCGGGACCATACGTCTGCGCAGAATGGGAAATGGGCGGTCTGCCATGGTGGCTCTTGAAGAAGAAGGACATCCGTCTTCGTGAGCAGGATCCTTACTTCATGCAGCGTGTTGAAATCTTTGAGAAGGAAGTGGGCAAGCAGCTGGCTCCACTCACCATCCAGAATGGTGGTCCTATCATCATGGTACAGGTGGAGAACGAATATGGTTCTTACGGAAAGGACAAGCCATACGTGAGTGCTATCCGCGACATCGTCCGCAAGAGTGGCTTCGACAAGGTAAGTCTCTTCCAGTGCGACTGGTCTTCCAACTTTCTGAACAATGGTCTCGATGACCTTACCTGGACCATGAACTTCGGTACAGGTGCCAACATCGACCAGCAGTTTAAGCGTCTCGGCGAGGTTCGCCCTAACGCCCCAAAGATGTGCTCTGAGTTCTGGAGCGGCTGGTTCGACAAGTGGGGAGCCCGCCACGAGACCCGTCCTGCCAAGGATATGGTAGAAGGAATGGACGAGATGCTGAGCAAAGGCATCAGCTTCTCTCTCTATATGACCCACGGCGGAACCAGCTTCGGCCACTGGGCAGGAGCCAACTCTCCTGGTTTCCAGCCAGACGTAACCAGCTACGATTACGATGCCCCTATCAACGAATGGGGATTGGCTACTCCAAAGTTCTATGAACTGCAGAAGATGATGGCGAAATACAACGACGGCAAGAAGTTGCCAGCCGTGCCTAAGGCTCCAATGCAAATCATCAAGGTGCCTGAGTTCAAGTTCACCGAGTACAAGCCTCTGAGCTATGGCATCGGAAAGGAGAAGGAAAGCAATGCTCCTCAGAGTTTCGAGGATATGGACATGGGATGGGGAACGATGGTTTACGAGACCCAGGTTCCTGCCATCCAGGGAACATCTACCCTCACCGGTGAGTTCCACGATTTTGCCCAGGTATATGTGAACGGTAAGTATGTTGGCAAGATAGACCGTGTGAAGAACGAGAAATCACTCGAATTGCCAGCCATGCCACAGGGTGCTCAGCTCACCATCGTGGTAGAAGGTATGGGACGAATCAACTTCGGCCGTGCCATCAAGGACTTCAAGGGTATCATCGGCAACGTAACCCTCACCACTCAGAAGGAGGATTGCGAACTTGCCCTCACCCCTACCCGATGGAACAACAGTAGCATCGCTGATGATTATCAGACAGCAGTCAAGGCACTCGCCATGCCAACCAACAAGATGCGCGGTCTCCAGACCAAGGCGGGTTACTATCGTGGCTACTTCAACCTGAAGAAGGTGGGCGATACCTTTATTAATATGGAGGCATTCGGCAAGGGACAGGTTTATGTAAACGGACATGCCCTCGGCCGCTTCTGGCAGATTGGTCCTCAGCAGACCCTCTATCTCCCAGGTTGCTGGTTGAAGAAGGGCAAGAACGAGGTGATTGTTCTCGATGTAGTAGGTCCTAAGGGCGAAGCAGGCAAGCCAGGTTCTAACGTGGCTCCTACCGCTTTCTGCCAGGATCATCCGGAGCTCGACAAGCTGAATCTCGAAAAGAGCAACAAGCACAACGAGCCTGGCCATCGCATGGATCTCAATTCTGCGACTCCAGTATTGAAGGGCGAGTTCAAGGCTGGCAACGGCTGGCAGACCATCAAGCTCGACAAGCCTGTAACAGGTCGCTACTTCGCCATCCAGGCAGAAAGCAGCCAGAGCGGCGACAGCCAGATTGCCATCGCCGAGGTTTATCTTCAGGATGCCAGCGGCAACCGCATCGACCGCAACAACTGGGTAGCCTTCTATGCCGACAGCGAGAAGGGCAACTCAACACTCGACAAGATGTTTGACTTGCAGGAGAGCACTTACTGGCAGACCGAAAAGGGAGCCAACTTCCCACACCTCGGCATCGTGGATATGGGCAAGGAAGTTACCATCTCTGCCTTCGAGTACTTGCCACGTGCCGAGCAGGGTGCTCCAGGCAGCGTGAAGGCATTCAAGCTCTATGTAAAGAAATAATAGTTTTTAGCATAAGTTTATATAGAATATTTGTGAAAGTTAGTTAGAATGATAAAGAGGCGAGTCGTGAGACCCGCCTCTTTTAAAACAACTTGTCAATATCTACAGATAATCCTACCTGAAGATTCACGCCATCGGTGATAGGACTGTTCAGATAATAATACTTCGGCTTATAACCGAAGAGATTATCCAGCGCCGCAGTCACCTTCACCGCCTTGCCGATGCGCTGCACCAGCGAAAGCTTCCAAATGGTATAGGATGGATAGCTCACCGTAAGGGTTCCCTCGCTTACATTATAATAATTCTTGTACTCCACGTTTTCTACACCCGAAAGATAGCGGCCGCTCAAGCCGATGTTCAGTCCATAGTTCTTGGTAAACTGATGGTCGTAATCCATGCGGGCATTGAAGGCATGCTCACGAGCCGGAATATACTGGTTGTTGATGGTGTTGCCATCCTTATCCTTCGCCAGCTGCTCCTTGGTATAGGCATAGGTGAAGCGGGCAGAAAATCCGTTGTTCCATCGGGCCTGCACGCCTACCTCTCCTCCACACACGCTGTAGGAATCCAGATTGGTGTAAGGCAGATAAGGCAACTTATCCTCTACACTCTTGAAATAAGGAGCCGATGTAGACAGCTTGTTCTTCACCTTATTATAATAGAGGGATGCCGTATAGTTGTAATGGCCCTTGGTGTATTCGGCAGAGAGATTGAAGTTGTGGCTCACTTCCGCTTTCAGATGCTCGTTACCTTCCACAATCCAGATGCCGCTCATATCGAAGTTGTAGTATTTCTCCTTCAGCGATGGGGCACGGAAGCCCATACCATAACCTGCTCTCAGCGAGAGATTGCGTATCGGGGTATAACGGAGATTCAGCTTCGGGGTAACATGCGAATCCTTGCCATCCGAGAAATAGTCGTAGCGCAAGGCTCCCACCATCTCCCATTGATCAGAGATGCGCCAGTCATACTGCGCAAATACATCGAAGGTATCTTGCTTGCGGGTGCCATTGCTCAGATTGGTATTCATCAGATAATCGTGCATATAGTCGGAACCGATGGTCAGCACGTCGCCGCCCTCGAATGCGTGGTTATAGAGCAGGCGGAACGTGTTCTGCACATTGCTGTAGTCACGGATATCCAGATGGCGAATCTTCTGATAATCAGACTTATCATACTGATCGAAGGCATAGTTCAACTGCAAGGCATCATCCGTAGTGATATCCCAATTCATCTTCAAGCCACCCGAGAAATCACGATAACGCTCTGGTAAATCGGCTGTTCTCACGGTTTCACGGAAGAAATAGCCGGCACGACCGGTGAGACTGAAGTTCTGGGTTGGACTCCATACCAGCTGGTTCTTGAAGTTGGCGGTCTTGTCGCCATAAACGGTGGCGATGACGCGGGTCACGGGATTCTCGGCGCTATGCACATCGTAATTATCCAGACGGTTGAAATTTGCCGTAAACATATTGTTCCAATGCTTGCTGTTCAGTCCGAAGGAAGCACCATATCGCTGCTCGTTGTGCTTGGCAAGTCTGCCGTTCACATTCAGCGTCCAGGGTTTCTTGCCCTTCTTGGTGATGATATTGATGACGCCGCCCGTGGCATTGCTGCCATAAAGGGCAGAAGCCGCACCTTTCACAATCTCGATGCGCTCCACATTATCCATGTTCAATCGGGTGAAATCCACATCATCCATTGTCTCTCCAGCCAGTCGCTCGCCATCTACCAGGAAGAGAACTCCCTGTCCGCCGAATCCGGAAAAGTTGAGATGGGTCTGCTGATTCATGGCATAAGAGAACTCCACGCCCGGCAACTCCTGCTGAAGCAGATCCTGCACATTGGTGGCATCGAGCCTGGCGATATCCTTGGAACCGATCACTCGGGTCTGGATAGGTGTATCCTTCAGGAACTTAGGGGTGCGGGTGCCCGTAACCACCACCTCGGTGAGGTCAAACTGGCGACTGATGGAATCGAGATAGGCCTCGTAAGCCAGGGAGTCACGGATACTCTTCTGGTCTACGCCCGGCACATTGTCATGGGTAGGCACATTGTCGGCGCTGGCAGAAAGCGCTGCGCCAGCCGGAAGAGCCGCCATATTGGCTAATAATATCGAGTATAACAGATATTTCTTCTTCATTGTTTTCGTAAGGATACAATTAATATGGATATTTATAATTGATAGTCATCCAGCACTTTACGCCCTTTGGCGAGAGATAGTTCTCAAGCTGGATAGCGGCGTAGGTACCATCCTTCAGTCGGAGGATGAACACATGGTTGTTGAGCGAGAACGATGGCGGCATCGGTGGAATCTCCATCGAAAGCCAGGAAGACAACACCTTGTTTATGGCGATGCCCTGCGATGGCACGGAACCCAGAAGCATCTGCTCCTGACTGTCCCAAACCTCATTCTCCGACCATTCATCTTCGGTAAACTGCTTGTTATGGAAGGCTTCGCTGGTTTCAGGCAACTGGTCCATGGAAGTATAGCTGGTTTCCAGAACGGCCCCGCCATTGGTACGCACATTGTTGCGATGCACGGCAAACGACCAGTCGCTTGGTGCCCCCTGCTCGGCAGTAGGCACAAAGTAAGTAAAGGTATTCTTCCTGATGCCTTCGCCGAAGACATCAAACCAATACATATATTGTCCAGCCTTTCTGCCCGCTGTGGCAGCAGCATGCCCGGCATCCGATTCATCCTTCTCGCCAGTGGCAGTCATCGGGATGGGATATGCCTCAAACTCGGTCTGCGCCTTCAGCAGGGCAGCCTCATCACCAGCCTCCGTCAGTTTCTGCAACTTTGGTAAATCCACGTAATACCAATCCGTCCAACTGGTGGCATTCATCACAATCTGTCCCTTAGCCGGCACAATCTCTTCCGGCTCATCATATATATCATCAAAAATACCGTTGCAGGCAGTAAGCATCAGCATGCCCAAGCCTGCAACGGTCATTTTCAGATGAATTAATTTCATCCAATTAGTCATCTATTCTTGTTTGTCTGATAATTGATACTCTATTTTCTGCGAAATATCGCTTTCTTGAAATCTTTTATGAAATCTTTCAGATTTATTTCTTGAAATATTTCTTGCCGTTAACGATGACTACACCCTTGTAGCTCTCGCTGACAACCTGACCGTTGAGGTTGTACATCTTGCCATCGTTCTTCTTCTGAACATCGTTCTTGACAGAAGAGATGCCGGTAGCCTCGCTCTTGAAGTTTGTAACGATGCCGAAAGGCATGGCACCCATCTGGAAGGTGTTAACGATGTCGGTAATCTCGGTGCCGTTATATTTCACGAGGATGTTGTTATCCTTCGCTGTATTGAACTCAAAGTCGCCATCCATGGTCTTGTTGCCATCCTTCTCTGCGATGAAGTGGAATTTCAAGCCATCGTTCTTGTAATCACGGTAGAAACCACCCTTCTCCTCATCGTAAACCAAGCCCTTCACGGTGTAAGTACCCAAAGTCAGGTTGCCCATCACGGTGTTATCCAATGAATAGGTAGGAATCTCCACATCCACCTTCTGCACATCACCATCCATATACTTGCGTACATTGTAGGTTACGCCCTCGTTGGCATAAGGGAACATGCCGCCTACATTCACAGTGATAGCGCTGGTAACAGCCTTAACATAATAAGACTTGATGTTGTAAGTCATGGCAAAAGGCATGGCACCATACTGGAAGACAGCCTTCAAGGTAAGCGAGTTATCTGCCATATTATAGGTACCTGAGATAGATGAACCAGTGATGTTCTTCTCTACGCCATCCACGGTAACCTTAGAAGTAAAAGCCTGGTCGGCCATGGTGATTACATGATTCTCGCCCATGGTGAAAGCCACGTTCTCGATGGTGAAAGATGGGATGGTTGACATACCCTTCATGGCAGGAAGGGTGATATTGCCAGCACTCATGCTAGCCATTTCAAACTTCACGGTATCGCTGGCATTCTCGATATTCATGGTTGATACATTAACCGATGAGGCACCTGCAAAAGTCAAGGCACCATGCATCTGTGCCATCATATTACCTGCCAACATTGTGGCGAAGACGAGAGTAAAGAATTTCTTCATATTTATTTTCTTTTTATTATAATTATTATATCTATTTTTGTTTCACTTATCGTTTTCGGGGTGCAAAGATACGGAGTTTCCTCCATACCTGCAATACCCATAAATGATGATTCTTATTAATACCTATTTCTAGGTATCTGATGAAAGAAGCTACTTGAAAGAAGTTTCTTATTCCTCTATTTCTATCGCTCCCCCGTTATCCTTGGCGTTGTAAAGCCAGAAACCGAGAATCAATCCTACAAACACCAGCAGGATGCCCACCATCTCCATCACGTGGTTGCCCGGATCTACCCAAATCTCCTTGAAGAATCCGTTGCGGGCTGCAATCTCCACAGCCGTCCACAATACAATGACGTTGGCAAGCGACATGCGCAGGTTTCTACCCCAACTGCCGATGTACAACTGCTTCTTGAAAATCATGCCCGAACCGATGAGGCAGAGTATGCCGATGGCATAAGTCACAGGATGAGTGGTGCCGAGGAACACCGGGTCGTAGCAGAACATTAATAATAGGTATAAGCCCCACATCATGATGTTCCACTCCATAAAGGTAACGATGCTAGCATGATGTGCCATCGGACGAAGCTCTACATGGTTCTTCACCCCGCAATGATTCTGAATCCAGCGGATGAAATTACAGCCCGTCTTGGTGCAGAATATATACATCACCAGGAACATCATCCACATGCCGAAAGTGGCTGGCATAATGAGATATTCAGGGCGTGAACCACGGATTTCCTTCAGTTCCGCACGGCCGAATTCCTCCAGCGGAGTGCCGTTGATGGTGTAAGTATGATGCACGCCGATGCCATTCACATATTCCGTGGCAGTCTCTACCACGCCATTGCCCACCAGGTCGCAATGCACACCATAGCGCTGGGCATAATAAGCCAGCAGGAACTCCACCCAGCCGGTCCAAAACAGCAGGGCACCCGCCATACCGAACACGGTCTGCTTGGTATCACCCTTCACGAATACGCCCCAGATGGTAATCACCAGTCCCACGAAACCCATGGCAAAGGCAGAATAATGCAAGGTGGCAGGCTGCATGGTATGCTCCATGATAATCATCAGCGCATGGCCCAAAGGCATCAACAACAAGATAATCAATATAGACCCTATGGTCATTCCCAAGTTTTTTGTCTTCATCATGTTTTATTTCTATTTATTACTATTTATACTGTTTATTATGATTTCAAATCGGGCTGCAAAGATACAACTATTTAGACTTTTTCGCAATACCTAGAAATAATGATTTGATTTCTCGCAAATCATCACCATAAATGATGATTCAAATTCATCAGCCTCATCACGGGTAAGCTCCCTATAATTGATGATATAGCCTGATATTCTGCCCGTTTTGTTTTTTTTATACTTTCTTATGCCGCAATCTGAATACTTTTGCGTACCTTTGCACCACAAATACAAATTCATTATTTATGTTGACAGATATTGAAATAGCTAAATCAGTTAAACTGCGCCCCATCAATGAGGTAGCAGCAGAACTAGGAATCCATGAAGACCAGGTTGAAAACTATGGCCGCTACATTGCCAAGATTACTACTGGCGACATCGATCCTAACAAGTTCAAGAATCATCACCTTATCCTCGTTACCGCTATCAGTCCTACCAAGGCTGGTAATGGCAAGACCACCGTATCTGTGGGTCTCGCCCTGGGTATGCAGAAGATTGGCAAGAAGGCTGTAGTGGCTCTTCGCGAACCATCTCTGGGTCCTTGCTTCGGCATGAAGGGTGGTGCTGCCGGTGGCGGTTACGCCCAGGTTTTGCCTATGGATAAGATCAATCTCCATTTCACTGGCGATTTCCATGCCATCACTGAGGCTAACAACATGATTGCTGCCCTCCTGGACAACTACCGTTTCCAGCATGAGGCAGAGGGATTCAAGTTGAAGAAGATTCTCTGGCGCCGCGTGATGGACGTAAACGACCGTGGTCTCCGCCGCATCATCACCGGTATCGGCGATAAGAACGGCATCGAGACAGAGGCAGGCTTCGATATCACTCCAGCTTCTGAAATCATGGCTATCATGTGTTTCGCAACTAGCGTTGACGACCTGCGTCGCCGCATCGACAATATTCTCCTCGGTATCACTGAGGATGACAAACCATTCACCGTCAAGGACATGGGTGTAGGCGGAAGTATCGTGGCTCTGCTCCTCGATGCCCTGAAGCCAAACCTGGTTCAGACCACAGAGGGCACTCCTGCCTTCGTTCACTGCGGTCCGTTTGCCAATATCGCCCATGGCTGTAACTCCGTAATGGCTACTGCTGCCGCTCTGGAGTATGGCGACTATGCCATTACAGAGGCTGGATTCGGTGCCGACCTCGGTGCAGAGAAGTTCTACAACATCAAGTGCCGCAAGACTGGTCTGCAGCCAGACCTCACCGTGCTCGTTGTAACTCTCCAGGCATTGAAGATGCATGGTGGCGTAGCTCAGGAAGATATCAAGAAGCCAAACGTAGCTGGCATGGAGGCTGGCTATTGGAACCTCGATAAGCACGTGAAGAATCTGCAGAGCTTTGGTCAGACCGTGGTTATCGCCTTCAACAAGTTTGCTACTGATACCGACGAGGAGATTGATGTATTGCGCAAGCATTGCGAGGAGATGGGTTGCGGATTCGCCGTGAACAGTGCCTTCGCCGAGGGTGGCAAGGGTGCGATGGAATTGGCAGAGCTGGTAGTGAAGACCATCGATGAGCATCCATCTGCTCCTCTCTACTTCACCTACGATGACGATGAGCCAGTGGAGAAGAAGATTGAAGATGTTGCCTTCAACCTCTATGGTGCCGGCAGCGTAACCCTGAGCGATTCTGCCAAGGCTATGATTGAAGAAATCAAGAAGTTGGGTGCCGAGAAGTTCCCTATCTGTATCGCCAAGACCCAGTACAGTTTCTCTACCGATGCCAAGGCATACGGTCCTACAGATGGATTCGAGCTCCACGTTCGCGACATAACTGTTAACATGGGTGCCGAGATGATTGTAGTCATCGCTGGTCCTATCATGCGAATGCCAGGTTTGCCAAAGAGCCCACAGGCAGAGCGCATCGACGTGGTAAATGGTGAGATTACAGGTCTTTCTTAAGTCCCACAGATTTCACAGATTCACACAGATTTTTATATAAAACTGTTCGCCCTGAAAGAGCAAAAGCGTTCGATAGACAATGCTTTTGCCTTTCAGGGCGATTTCTTATCTCATGCTGAATTCACAACCGCAATACAATTGGTTGTAGAATTCATTCTCTTTCAATAATTCTCCTCGGCGATTCTGCAAACCACCTTTCCTCCAGTTCATATCCCACCACTCTACATCCGGGCATCCCTCTACGGCGATATGTCCGGCAGCATCAATCTGCCTGATGTTCTTCCATCTCGAAGAAGCCAGCGTGGTGGTAAGCAGATGGAAGCCATGCTCCTGCGCATACTTAGCCGCATGCTTCAGGCGATAGAGGAAACAAGCCGAGCAGCGGCTTCCCCTTTCCGGTTCATTCTCCAAACCTTTGATGTTGGCAAGCCATTCCTCATGGTCGTACTCATCCTCCACGTATGGCACACCCTGCGCCTCCAGGAATCGCATCAGCTCGTGCTTGCGAATCTCAAACTCCTGCTGCGGATAGATATTACTGTTGCTGAAATACACCGTAGGCTTCATACCATTACGAAGCATACACTCCACGATGGCAGACGAACAAGGGGCACAGCAGGCATGCAGCAATACAGCATGACCATCGGCCTTGCTTCCATCAGGGAGAGAAAGTTTCACGAATTTATATTGTTCTTCTACTGGAATCTTCATTTTTACTTTAAACTTTGAACTTTAAACTTTGAACTAAAAAACAAATGGAGTACAATCTCTCGACACCCCCCATTTGCCCAAATATATGCGAAAACTATTGCAAAGTTACGATTATTTTCTGAATCACCAAACTTTTAAGCGATGATTTTTCAAATTAATCTGTTTTTCTCGTCTTTTTTACCAAGGCTTAACACTTTGCGCCAGTTTTTAACTATCGTAGCTCTCGCTTCAGGGTAATCACGGTCATTTCAGGCCATGCTCCCAAGCGGAACGGGAAGGAGCCGCCCAAGCCTGCCGATACATAAAGCAACTGCCTGCCCTGCCAGTATTCGCCGCCCCACTCCTTGAAAGCCATCTTGGCAGGAGTGAGACTTCCTATCTTCAACTGTCCGGCATGGGTATGACCAGCCAGTGTCAGGTGGGCACCCGTCTTCTGCACCTCTCTGCGCCAATGATGCGGGTCGTGGGTCAGCACAATCTTAAAGGCATCCTTCTCCACCCCCTTCATCGCCTTCTTCAGATTACTGCGGTTGGTAAACGGCGGCTGTCCCGCATTCTCCACACCAATGATTTCTATCGAAGCCATGCCATGCGATATGGTGAAATGCTCGTTCATCAGCTGGTGCCATCCCATCTGCTCCTGCAGACTGAACAGCAGTCGTCTATTCTTTCTCAAATCCCTGATGCCATGATGCGTATTGTATTCGCAATAGTCATGGTTGCCCCACACCGAGAAGATGCCATCGGGCGCATGCAGTTTCTTCAAATCATCCACATAAGCCTCCACCTCGCTGGCATCATTGTTCACCAGGTCGCCGGTAAAGAGCATCATCTCCACCCCTTCGGCATTGGCACGTTCTACCACCTGCTTTACGAAATCAGAACCTTTCGGGAAGGTACCCAGATGGAAATCGCTGAAATGCAGAATCTTGTATCCATCGAAATAAGGAGGAAGATCGGGCGATGAATAAGTGATGTATTTCACCTCCAGCCGTTTCCAGCCCACCACGAAGCCAAAGAGGAACCACCCCATCAAAGCCAGTGCCGGCAAGATGGCGAAGAACCAAGGCATGATGAAATCGAAGAGGATGAACACCACCTTCGGCATCACGGAGAAGAGAATCAGCGTGAAGAGCACCCTCACCGACTCTCGATGAAACTTGCCCAGCTGCAGTCCCATCTCGGCAAGGAGGATGAGCAGCGTGGGAACCCACCAGAGGATGGCAAGCGGCAGGGGCCATTCGCTCACTCCGATATGCCAGAGCCACATATCGGGAACCATCGAAAACGCCACGACGCCCACGACATACAATATCGATCGAAATATCTTTTTTATAATCTTATTCATATACCTATTATTATAGATAGCAGCATCTGGTTTATTACAGATTGCAACATCTTGCTGCAAAGGTACTGCAAAACGGAGACACTACAAAATAAATCCCCATTTTTTTATCCGTCAAGCCAGATTATTCCATTTATTCAGCAAGTCAATAATCCCCCTTCTTTCGTTTTAACTTTCTTTTGCTAAATCTCACGCAAGTTTTTCCTTCTTTCGTTATTTTACAGACAGAACATCTAAAGAGAGAATCAACACGTGTACTCTAGTTCTAATAGATAATAGTGAAAAAATAAACAAGAAAGGAAAAAGAATAAGTATGAGAAAAATAGAGTTCAAGAAGGCGTGGCTGGCAGTGGCACTGCTCCTGTCAGCCCTCACCTTCCAATCGTGCAACAACGACGATGACACCGATTGGGATCGTATTTTACCAAATGCATTGGTAACAGTAAAACAGAATGGCGATGCCTGCTATCTGCAGCTCGACGACAACACTACGCTGCTCGCCAAGAACCTCAACAAGCCATTCGGCGACAAAGAGGTGCGTGCACTCGTCAACTACTCCGTCACCAATGAGAAGAGCGACAAGTACAACCAGGTGGTTCATGTAAACTGGATAGACAGCATTCTGACCAAGAAGCCAGTGCCATCTCTGGGTTCCGACGAAGCAAACAGCGAGAAATATGGCAACAACCAGGTAGATATCGTTCGCGACTGGGTAACCGTAGCCGAGGATGGCTATCTCACCCTCCGCTTCCGTGCTCTCTGGGGAGGTCAGAAGCCTCATTACATCAATCTCGTAACAGGAGTAAATCCAGAGAATCCATACGAGGTAGAGCTTCGTCACAACGTAAATGGCGACCCTCAGAACTACTGGCGTGATGCCCTGGTAGCCTTCAATCTCAACGAAGCCCTGCCAGATACCAAGGGCAAGACGGTGAAGCTCACCATCCGCTGGCGTTCAAGCCAAGGCTACAAGAAGGTAGATTTCGACTACTGCTCCCGCAAGTCCATCACCAGCACCAGGATGCTGGAAGGCTATAGCGAAGCAGGCGAAAGCATCAGATAAAAGAAAGATCTGAAAAGGAAAAGGATATATGGAATAAAAAGAAATAAGGATACAAAGAATCCCCTGATGACAACTCCCCCATCGGAGTTCATCAGGGGATTTTTGTATTTATTAGTATACACCATTCGATACAAAATTAATCTTTTCTCATGAAAACACAAAAGAAAAAGCCCAAAAACTTACATAAAAGAGAAATATTCTAGCTGTATGGTAGAAGTTTTTCGTGAAAAGTTTTGGAGATTAGGAGACAAAGTGTTATCTTTGCCATCAGATTCAAAAACGAATAATCAAACTGAGTTATGATAGTAAGACCAAAGCGCATTTATCGCAAGCGCATACCATACGGCATGCAGAATTTTGAGGATATTATAAAAGAGGATTGTTACTATGTGGACAAGACTCCTTTTATAGAGCGAATAGAAGAATCCAACAAGTATTTCTTCTTCATTCGCCCTCGCCGTTTCGGCAAGAGCCTTACTCTCTCCATGCTTGAGAATTACTATGATATCAATAAGAAAGACAAGTTTGAGGAAATCTTCGGCAAGCTATACATCGGGCAGAATCCTACACCGGAGCATAATACATATCTCATCATCCACCTCAATTTTGCCGAGGTGGCAGCAGGATTGGATGATTATAAGGATGGACTGGACAACCATTGTCGCCTTGTGTTCAATTTCTTTTGTGACATCTATGCACATATTCTTCCTACTGGTACCAAGGAAGGATTGCAACAGGAGCCTGATGCGGTATCCAAGTTGAGATTTCTTTGCCAGAAGTGCCAGGAGGTGGGAAAGAAGATTTATCTCTTCATCGATGAGTACGACAACTTCACCAACATGATTCTTGCCCATGAGGAGCATCTTATGAGGTATCGCAACCAGACCCACGGAGAAGGATACTTGCGCCAGTTCTTCAACACCATCAAGGGTGCGGCTGGCAATACCCTGGGCAGAGTGTTCGTCACAGGAGTAAGCCCTGTGACCATGGATGACCTGACCAGCGGATTCAACATCGGAACCAACTATTCCCTAAGCCCAAAATTCAATGAGATGACGGGATTTACCGAGGAAGAAGTGAGAGAGATGCTGGATTATTACGGCAGCGTCCTGCCGTTCAATCACACCACCGATGAGCTGATCAAGGTGATGAAGCCTTGGTACGACAACTATTGCTTTGCCGAGGAGAGATATGGTGAGACCACCATGTACAACTCGGTAATGGTGCTCAACTTCGTAGATAATTACATCCGAAGCGAATACCAAATCCCTAAGAAGATGGTGGAGACCAACATCCGCATCGACTATGACAAGATGCGAATGCTCATCCGCCACGACAAGGAGTTCGCCCATGACGCCAGCTTCATCCAGCAGTTGGTGACCCAGGGATTCGTGACAGGTACGCTCAACGAGAACTTCCCTGCCGAGCGAATCAACGACCCAGACAACTTCCTCAGCCTGCTGTTCTATTTCGGCATGGTGACGATAGACGGAACATTCAAGGGTGAGACCAAGTTCATCATCCCGAATGAGGTGGTGCGTGACCAGATGTACACCTACCTGCTCGACACCTACAAGGAGAATGACTTGGTATATGATAGATATAGCAAGGGTAAACTGGAGAGCAAACTGGCATACGATGGACAATTCAAGCCATACTTTGAGTATATTGCCGACTGCCTGAAGAAGTACTCCTCCCAGCGAGACAAGCAGAAGGGAGAGGCTTTCGTGCATGGCTTCACCTTGGCGATGACGAGCCAGAACAAGTTCTATCGCCCTATCTCTGAGCTGGACAATGACGGCGGCTATGCCGACATCTTCCTCTCTCCACTCTGTGACATCTACAAGGACATGGTGGATTCATACATCATTGAGCTGAAATATTGCAAGAGCCAAACCACCGATGAGCAAGTGAAAAAGCTCTTCGAGGAGGCTTCAGCTCAAATCTCTCGCTATGCGGACAGTGATATGGTCAGAGAGGCGGTAAAGACCACAAAGCTCCACAAGCTGGTGGTCATCTACCGCGGAGCGGAAATGGTGGCTTGCGAGGAGATATAAAACTTACCCCACATTGCAGCCACTCGTTATGTAACTCCTTGAAAAGAAAAAGCCCAAAAACTTGCATAAAAGAGAAATATTTCTTATTTTTGCAGCAAATAAAAAGAAAGAACGATGGCAAAGGAAAATATAGACTTATCAGTAGTCCTTCATGATGATAGCGACTATAAGGACTGGCTCGTAGAACTCAAGGAACGATTCTACAGCCATCGCCTAAAGGCATCTTGCGCTACTAATGGCTACCTATTAGACTTCTATTGGAAGCTGGGACGAGACATTGAAGCTAAGCAATATACCAACAATTATGGTTCTGGTTTTTACAAGAATCTCAGTCAAGATTTGAAAAATGAAATGCCGGGGGTGAAGGGATTCTCGCCAACCAACTTGAAGTACATGAGCTACTTTTATAAGCTCTATGCTCCATTGGCAGCAAATCGTCAGCAAGCTGCTGACGATTTTACAGAACACTTAATTGGTTCTGATATTCAAACAGTTGCAGAACAAAACAAAAATCGTCCGCAAGCTGCGGACGATTTCAAGATGCTTTTTCTCATTCCTTGGGATCATCAT
>ERZ1026870.141-NODE-141-length-44293-cov-81.946607_pt1 | contig 44293 bp, 74 predicted proteins | sample MGYA00380165_ERZ1026870 | MGnify/ENA primary metagenome ERZ1026870 (study PRJEB33269, sample SAMEA4719801) | human gut metagenome | biome: human-associated habitat; feature: organic feature; material: feces | place: Cameroon | collected 2013-10 ...
AGAAAATGGAGAATTTAAAGATTAACAAGAAGAGTGAACAGACAACCGCCACTTATACCAAGGGCGGCTATCGAGTAGAAATTACCTACAATGTCGATAAGACTGGTGGCAACATCGAGAGCATCAACATGAGTATCTACGCAGATACCAATGGTAACTATCTCGGCAATGCAAACGCCAGCTCAAACGGCAGCGAGCTGACCTACAACATCAGCGGTGTTCCTCAAAGCAAGCTCAGTGAGGTGGCATCATTGATTGAGGAGGTCAATTCCGCTATCGCTGCTAACATGGCTAGCGAGGCGGCAGAGTAAGTATTAACGCAGGGTGGCTCTTCGAGAGCTGCCTTGCCTAGTGTTTCAAGTTTTAAAGATTAAGAGTATGTCATTAGCGAACAATAAGATAACCGCTCCAGTGAGCGTGGATGACGTGAAATCATTGCTCGGAGAATCAAGCAACGACCTTGCTACGCTCTGCAAGTCTTCGAAGATAAACGTCTGGGCGAAGTATAAGCCTACTGATTACAACGCTGCTTTTTCTGATAATTGGAGCAAGGGTAAAGATGGAAACTATGGTTTGAATATAACTGTCGATAACAGGGTAAGCTCTTGGAGCGCATTGGTTGCTGAGTATTCTAAAGCTAATAATGGATATAGTAATATCTATAAACGACCAAGCGGTGGCGCAACCTCTCCTTATAGATTAGGAGATTTTCGCGGCTATAACCATAAGGCAAAGCCTGAGATTAGTGATTATTTGGCGGCAACAAATTATATAGAAGACTCACCAATATCCCTATCTGTAGCATATAATGCGATAACAGTTGATGGAGACCAAGTAAGCTATAATGCTATTGAAGCTTTTAAGGATTTATATTTTGGTTACGTAATTACTGATACAAGTGGCAAAACTCTAAAGCTGATTGCTACGGCATCAACTACAAGTAGTTATGAGGTTAGATTGGCTGCAAGAACGTTATTGGCAGGTACTTACAAAGCATATCCTATGTTCTGTAATGTAGATTACTCTACCAACCACACATTACGAGCAATGTATTGCTATGCTATTCCAAATCTTGCAGGTGGCAAAACTTTTTCCGTCATAACCTCAAGTCAGAGCGTAATGGCAAACTTCAAGAGCATTAATGCTAAATATACACTTTCAACAACAAGAATTGCAGTAACTCTTGTTATGAACGACAATGCGTCTGACGTAACTAATATTGGTATATATTGTTGTTTTCAGACAGACCCTACGAAAGGTCAGGCAATGGTAAGTGGAGAATACTATAGAACCATCAGCAGAATGACTAGAGGAGAAACCCAGATAGTCAATTTCAATAATCTGTTGAGTAATAAAAGTTATCAGATATATGTTATTGCAAGTGGTACGTGGATAGTCAAAGGACTAGCGCCACTACAAAATATTATGCCAGACTTGGATACACAGTAAATTATCCAGTGATAGTAAGTAAAAATGTTTATTAACGATTAAAATAAAGAAAAGAAACATGAGCGTAAATAACGGAAAAATCACCCCCCCATATCCATCGATGATGTCAAGTCGGTGCTGGGTGAATCGAGTAATGATGTCGCCACGCTGTGCAAGTCCGCCAATATCAACAAGTGGGCAAGATACAAGCCAATAAGTATAGCCAAGCTGTTTAATATTACAGAGCAGGATAGAGCTAACTGCCGCTATGGTTTGGATTTCACATCCAACTCAATCCTTACCACTAATTTCCGGCGAGGCTCATCTTTTAGTCTGAGTGTATGTTCCTTAACGGATGTACTGAATGCTTCCAGCGAGTGGATATATACCAGACCAAGAGGAGGTAGTAGCTCACCCTATCGTTTAGGCGATTTCGTAAATAATGAAACGCTGAATGATGGATATAATGCTAAAACATCAGCCCCATTAGGCGGATTCACCAATGGTGTAATCGGACTGGATAGCTATAAGACCCGTTCCCTTAGTACATCCTCGGGTAAGACAGATTCATCTGCTCTCAATGTAAGTTTGGAAGGTACGAGCCTCTTATATACCAGTTTCAAGTGCAGATGGGCTGGTTCCGATTTATATAGTCAGTCTTGGCAAGCTATCGGAATGGTAGGCTCTGACGTAATACCAATCAACAATATTCTGGATATTAATGATGGATATTATCGCCTTGGACTTGTTGTAAAGGGAGTAAGTAACTGGTATCTCTGTGTATCAAGCTCTACGTTCAAGGAGGTGAATGCCAATGCTGAAAGACAGACATCATCGCCAAGATGGATATGCCCGAATCTGATGAGTAACACAAAGCTCATCGATGAAGTTTTGGAGCAGATGGAGAGCAGAGGAGAGTATTATGCCACAGCAGTACCCTGCATAGTGAAGAATGCTATTATATCTGTTAACGGTTTGGTCTGCACCACTAAGCTACAGAGTGATGGGGTGATATATTGTGCGCCAGAGGGTAAGTCTTTTTTTGCGTTGCAAATCAAGAAGACGGCAGCTTACACCGTTCACTTCACTGTAGCAGTCTATGTAACCAAGCAAATGATAAATGTAGGAAATGGAGAAAGTTGGAACAATTATCCTGTAGAAGGATTTGATATTGTTTTTGACGGAAATGGAGTCCTTACTCAAGATTATACCATAGAAGCTTTCATCTCCTTTACATATCAGTCTGGCGTGAAGGAAAGAAAACAGGTAAGTAATTATAAAGTTACTGGTTCTATGAAGAAAGGTAGTGCCGCAGGAACGAGAGTACATTCAGACAATCCACCTAGCTACCCAGCAGTAGGTAGTATTGTTGTTCAAAGAATAACATGGAAATAAAATATAAGTAATTTAAGTATTATAATAATTTCTCTTATATCCTTGCATATACAGAATATTTTCCGTATCTTTGCGGTCGATGTAGAATTTTATTTTAAGTTTAGCATAAATAACAGAACAAAATGAAGAAGATTAAGACAATCGAGGCTGTTGCAGCCTACAGGACATTGAAGGCATTGAAGACATCATCAATGAACGATGATGCCGCTATGCGAGTTTGGAAGAATATGAAGGCTCTGCGCCACGTAGCCGATACCTACGACAAGGATGTGAAGGAAGCGCAGGAGAGCCTGAAGGACGATAAGTTCGAGGAGATGCAGCGCAAGCTCCAGGAGTGCCAGCAGTTGGAGCAGAAGCACGCCGATGAGGGCTACGAATACACCAAGGACGATTCAGCCAAGTTTGCGGAGGTTAATGAGTACTTCTACAATCAGAAGCAGAAGACCGAGAAGTATTTCTCAGACCTTGCCGACAAGGAGGTAGAGGTAGCCATCGAGGCAGTCGAAGAGAAAGAGTTGTTCAAGGCTGCTAAGGATTGCGGATTGAAGTTCGCCGATATGGAGAACCTTGAAGTTGTGATAGGATAATAACGGTAGTAGATATAGAAATAGCGTTAGAATTTGGCAAGAAAGCCGTTCTAACGCTATTTTTGTGACTTATTACTTTCAGATTATTACTTTTTATAAAGTTTAACAATAAAATATTGCGCAAAATGAATGTTTATGTGTGGAATTGTTTATTTTTGCAGCACTTTCCTTATATTAAGAATGAGGAACTAAGAACAAATAATAAACCCAAAAACAAAAGGAGAAGAATTTATGACTAAAGAGGAAGAAGATGAAGTCCATCGGTTAGTTCAATCAGTCGGTGTTGTACAGTTGTCAAGAGTAATGTTTAAGGGTATGGACGTTAGCGAAATGATTAACGTCATTATCCTTGCAGGTAGAGGCTATAGCGTGAAGCTACTCACTTGGTTCAAGTATTATTGTGAAGTTATGCCTCTTTTTATCATGCTTTTTCATGTGGCTTGTATGGTGACGTTTGCATCACATGGTAAAGAAATGTGCGTATGGTTTAGAGAAAATTGGGTGTCAGCAGCATTTATCTATTTCTCTGTTTACATCCATCCGCTTGTGCTTATACTTGCGAGCAGATTCTTTTGGCTCTGCTACAGATGGCGTATTCCGATGATTATCTACCTATTTGGGATAAATGCTATTCATATCGTATACTGGAATGTTTTTACCACCAACGAAATGGTGGAAGCTAATGTTGTAATACTTGTAATGACCATTATATTTTATGTATATGGTTTTGCCGATAAGTATTTCTCAGGCAAGGGCTGTCAAAGTTTAATCTCTAGATTATAATGATATGGGAAAGTTATTTGGTTATCACACCTTGGGAGTGTTATTAAAATCGTTGTCTGACTCTTGCTTTCGAGCAGACGAGCAAGAGAAGAGAGGGGAGAAGGTAACTGCTTGCGGAATGAGCAGCGATGAGATAGAAGACCTTTGTGAGAACTATCTGCCGTATGCTCTCAACCCTATGTTGAGCACCGAGGAAGTCAAGGAGAAGCTACACGTTTCTGATGCTACGTTGAATAGGATGGTTGCTAGGGGCGACATTCCGAATGGCGAGTGCAAGAAGCGTGGGCACACTAGGTATTGGAAGAAGTGGGATATACTTCACTTCATTAAAAAGAAAAGAAAATAATAGTTGAGCATGTAAGTGTTCCTTACAAGTTGAGTAAGAGAGGTAAGTGGTTACCTCTCTTTTTTTATTATTTATGATACTACCTACTATCACTTTAAATCTCTGATAATCAATCACTAAAAGAAAGTGTGATAGAGTTATATTTGCTCTCCCCTATTCTTTGTACCTTTGCATCCGTAATCGATTACATAGTGTTAGTTAATATTAAGGATAACTTAAAAAGATTGTATCATGGAAATGACAGATGCAAAGGTCGTAGAGAAGAAAATCTACGAAGATAGTAAGAAGGAGTATGCCAGCAAGGGTTTGGCAGGAACAGCCCTTGGCATTGGCATCGGTGGCTTGGCTTTAGCTTTGCTCAACGGCAATGGTCGTGGTGTATTCGGCTCTCTCGGCGGCAGTAATATGCCTGAGAACGTAAACATCAACACCTACGGAGCTAACTCAAGCTCAAATCAGCCAACCGCCTTACAGGTAATGGAGAAGGAATGTGCTGATGAGGTGAAGCTGCTTACCGACATGTTCGGCTTGAAGCTTGACACAGCTAACAAGTTCTACGCTATGCGTGAGACTGACATCGCAGAGAAGTTCGGTCTTTACAAGTCGCAGGTAGATGCTATTAACGCTGAAAACCGCAGAGCGATTGACGCAGAGTTTGGTCTTTATAAGGCTAGCAGAGACCAGAATGATGCAACCAACGCTAAGATGGCTGCATTGGAGACAAAGATTGCCGTTATGGAAGCCCTCACTCCTTACAAGGAGAAGCTTATGATGGCTTACGTTAACGAGAAGACCTGCAACTGCTTGCGTGGTCAGTTGGTACTCCCATCTACGCCAGTAATTTCGGGCTACGGCAGCTATTGCTGTAACGGTACAGCTCCTTCCACTCCCACTACAGGAGCGTAACAGAGCAAGAAAGTCCGTAAAAAAGACTAAGAAAAAATGAGTTGGTGAGGGGTGTTTGCCCTCGTTGGTGGATGCCCTCTCACCTCTCTATAATATATCACCAACTTAAAGATATTGATTATGATGAATTTTAGTGGTAGCCCTTTGCTTGATATGGGCACAAATCAGCAACAGCCGCCGATGATGGATGCCGAGCTACAGAAGATGTACGAAGCTATACAGCAGAAGCGAGCATCTATCAATATGCAAGCGCAGCAGTCTTCCACCCCTTTATGGGATGAGATAGACAAAATTGAAGACAATCTTACAGGCGCACAACGTCAGTACTTGATGCAGAATCAGGAATACGTTAATAGCTTGCAATATGTGTCTAAGCTAGTGCAAGACGAGGAATTGCGCATCATACGTCCTCGTATTGAGAGCACTCAGCAAGGACAGGAGGCATTGAAGAAACATCTATCTTTGATGCAAAGATTGAGAAAAGAAGTAGCACAAGCAGAAGAACATAAATCTGCTATGCTCAACGATTATATGACTAACCATAGTGATAAGACTTGGCAAGAATATCTCGTTTGGTACAATAAAACACATAAAGGAGAAACTAAGAAATGAATGTAACTGAATTGAAAGAGAAACTGCTTACATCGCTTGATTTGTGGGCAGATGCTAGAATAAGTGATATGGTGAAAGAGAACCCTGCATTGGCTATCCCTTCAGTGTACATGAAGCGAGCTTCGCACAATATCATCGCCAAACATAAGGATAGTTGGGGCAAGAGCATTGACAACGCTACCCTATTCATCGCCGATGAAGACGGAAACATTGATGCCGATACCATATTCTCAGACCTCATGCAGATGCTAAAATCCGTGGAAGATTACAAATTCGATGTAGGTTTTATTCACGGACATATCGACAAAGGAGTTGTGTCTATTGACCTGCCAGATGGAATTGCCACTACTATCCTCTTTGGAAGCAAGCGAAGCATCAACTTCACAGAGGAGGACTTTGTAGAGTTGAAAGATTTGATAATAGGTTAAGATATATAAGATATGGAAACAAAAGACATTATGAGTAAGTTTGATGAGTTGTATGGAATGATGGCATCATCAGCAAACGTGAAGTATATGCACACATTTGGAGATACGATGCGCTGCATGATGAAGGATATGGCATCGAAGCACCCAGAGCTTGCGCAAGAGTACGTTGAGAAACTTTGTGCAATTAAGTGGAAGAACTATCTCACTAAGAAGGAGGCTTCAGAGATTGTGAACGGAATGAATCCAGCTGCAACTTGGGATATGCAGACATGGCTTAATGCAATGACCAGTCTCGGACTTGCAACAGATGAGAAACCTTACTACAATGACTACGCTTTGTACGTTGCCATGAATCAGGTTGTAAGCGACCACGGATGCACCATTGCTAAGATACTCGGCAAGGAAGACGTGAAGGATATTGGTACAGAACATCTGGTTAAGTATGCCAACAGCCTCGCACTTGATCTGCTGAAGGACAAGGATGGTGTGTACGACATCAGAGAGTATTTCCTGAAGTAGCACTAAAAAACATACGGTTATGAAAAAGGTATTCGAAGACATTATAGCTAGCAATGACATGCAGGCTATCAAGAACTGTGTTACGATCATGGCAGACTGTTGCGAAGTCGGAATGAATGACAGCGTAATGCTTGATATGATGAAGCAGGTCAAGGGAGAGATTGGTGCGTGTCATTATGACGAAGAAATGGCAGATATGCACCTTTGTCTCATAGATCAGCTTCACACTAAGGATGTAGCCAAGGATTATTGGCACGAAGTCAAGAACGACAACATCACAATTAATGATTGGTGCGTTTTGTGGGGTGAAATGACAAAACGCAACGCCGGAAAGATTAAGAAGTGGTTCCCGAAAATCAACACGCTTGATTTCGAGAGAAAGATTTTCGACGAATGCGTTTCTTTCCTGGAAAACGGCGGAATGCCATATTATGATCTGAATATCTGATTTTTTCGTTATTCTGAATGAAGTTTCGGTTTTTTTTGCTATCTTTGCATCAAAAGACCGAAACTTTATTTTTATTAATTATTCAGGATAACGAAAATGGCAGAAAGATTAAGAGAATTATTAGTAGGGGTCGTGATAGCGGTCGTAGCCTACTTAAAGCCTATTGATGGAGAATTGAAGACATTGGCTTTGGTTTTCTTTCTCAACTTTGTGTTTGGATATCTTAGTGGTATGATAGCTAAAGGTGAGAAATTCGAACTCAAGAAGGCACTTATTTGCGTAGGTCACGCAACGATATACTTCGTTCTATGTGCAGCCGTATATACCGTTGGTAGATGGAAAGGGCAAATGGATGGAGCTATTCAGTGTGTGTCAATGATTACCTACGTTGTGATTTACTTCTATGGCATGAATATCACCCAAAAGATGATGGAGATATTCAAGAAAGGTACGCCACCATGGATGGTAGCGAACTTTCTACATTATTGCCTTGGACTGTACTTTTTGGAGAGGATACCTTTCCTGTCATCATTTTTTAACTCATACAAACAACAGAAAGGAAATCAATCATGTTAATTACAATAGACAGAGCTTGGAAAAAAGATGGCTATACTATCAGCCGTCTGTACGTTAATGGTGAATTGTTCGGATGCAATACTCTTGAAGATACAGACAGAGGATTGAATCAAGAAATGGATTTGGACGAAATCAAGAATAAAAAGGTATATGGGCAGACTGCAATACCAAGCGGCAGTTATGAATGCGTATATACCTACTCCAACAGATTCAAGAAGATGTTGCCGTTATTACTGAACGTCAAAGGATTTGAAGGAATACGCATACATAGCGGTAACTCTGCAAAAGACACAGAGGGTTGTATTCTTATCGGCAAAAACGACAAGAAAGGATGGGTTAGCGATTCTCGATTCTGGACAAGCAAGCTCATTCAGACTATGAAGACAGCTTGGGATAAAAAGGAAAAAGTAACAATTGTAATTCAGTAGCTTATGAAACTGATTGATAAAATAACAAGGGTTGTAATTGCCATTGCAGTAGCTATGCTGATTCTATCAATGTTCTGTAGATGCACTACTACTAAGTATGTCCCTGTCACAGAATACAAAGATAGGGTCGTAGTAAAGACGGATTCTTTATTGAAGACTGATTCCGTCTATGTGCATGATAGCGTATCTGTTTATATTAGAGGCGATACAGTCTTCAAGGACAAGTACCATCTTCAATATAAAGACAGATACATTGTAAGAAACAGATCAGACACCTTGATTGTACGAGACTCGATACCGTATAAGGTTGAAATAGAGAAACAACTATCAAAGACTGACAGGGCATTTTTGAATATAGGTAAGATAGCTTCAGTTTGTCTTTTCATAGGCATTCTCGCATTTTTAGGTTGGATATACTGGAAATTAAAGCTACACAAACGTTCTTAGTTTTTTCTAATGTTTTTATTTGATTTACAAACAAAAAAGGGGTGACCGCACGCGATGTGTAGCCACCCCTAAACATATAGATAATGCACAGAAATTCAATCTTCTTCAGCTTGCAGGAACTTAATACTATACTCCGTTTCGTAATGTTTCTTCTGTTCGTCGGTCAGAATTCTTGTTTCGCTATCAAAGAACAGGGTAAGCAGCTCTCCATAATCCTTGTCGTAAAAGTAGTTATACTTTCGGCAAAGATAATTTCTGGCATTCATACACTTGCCGGAAACTGTCTTAAACTTACGCTTTGTCTTCTGTGGCAAACCGCTGGCAGCTCTCAGCTTCTCAACGGCAAGAACCTTTCTCAGTGTTTCCTGTCTCTTTCTGTTGGCCTCATCTGTACGTGTACGAGCAGCACTCTCCTTCTGTATTCGTTTTGTGGTCTCATCTGTATGCTTGACCCCAAGCCTCCTCGCCAGGTTGTTGACCGAAGCCTTTGTTATACCGAGAATCTTCCCTACCTCTGTGGCAGAAAGATCTGGATAGAGATTACGAATAGCCTGATTCCTCACCTCCTTCGTTTCCTTCTTCCTTTGAATAAAGGAGTCCCCATGCAGCTTATGTAGCCACCAGTAGATGGTCTGTATGGTGCATCCGAATGACTTCGCCAATTTGCTTGGCGACTCACACGGATGTTCCTTTATGTAATTTTTCTGTTCGTCTGTAAGTACGTTCATAGGCTACTTTTTATCAGAAGAGCCGTAGCCGTTATCGCCACGCTCTGTTTTATTTAATTCATCCGTCTCTACAAACATGATGTTGTCACTTGTTTCTAGGTGGAATTGCACGATTTTATCACCAACCTTGTATCGCGGCATATTTGGCATAACGTGATAGAATACGGCAGAAATCTCGCCGGTATAGGAATCATCGATAGTGCCTTCACAGTTACTGAGAATCATACCAGTCTTCCATATAGAAGAGCGACAACGAAACGTAAAGCATCTTGAAATATCGACAGGCTTGTTACGATTTTCAATCTGTAGCGCAAATCCGAGACCGTATTTCCACACGTTAGGTGCAATCTCTTTCTCTGATACAGCATAGCAGTCATAGCAGAAATCATCGTCATGCGCCTTGGATGGCATAATAGCGTTCTCGTTGGTCTTTTTGAATAAAACAGGCACACCAACAACTTCGGTGAATCTATCAATCTCCACGCCGTCAACATTTACCTGTCCGTAGAACATATCGGCAGGGCGAGTCCAAACCTTGTGCTCCCCATAGAGAGCCTGATAAACAACTTCTTTCTCCTGAGTTTCACTATTAGTGACCTCAGTAATAAATCTGTAATAACCTCCTTTGAAATGTCTGTAAATCTTTTCCATTTTAATATTTAAAGTTTAAAATTCATGTTTCTTGCAAACCTTATCACAAGATGTCTTCGCATCCCATCCAAAGGCAGTTGCCGCAGCATTTTTCTTCATTCATACACTGTACTGTTTTAATCTTTCTACACTACGACGAAGGTCTCTCGGACGGAACGGATTCTTTTTATTAAACTTTGCCGCCTCGTTTCTGTACCTACGAGCATTCCAATGTTCAACTAAACTTATCGCCTTAGTGATACGGTGGTCTCGGAATAAATCTTTTCCCCATCCTTCTTTGCGAATTTCTTGAATCCTTTTCAATGGTCTATATGCATAATGTCTTAGATACCAATAATGAGACTTTTTGCACAGAATATCCAATTCTTTTAGTTCTTCATCCCATGGCAGGTCTCGTCTGACAACATTTCGAAAGTCGCAAGCCATTATCTTCTTTGCTAATCTAACCTTCATACGCTATTTCTTTTTATCTAACCATTCCATTACGCACCTATAGGAAGTATCTTTATACGACCTTAATGTTACATCAAAATTACCATCCTTAAAGTATTCGGATAAATCTCCTCTCCAATAACCATTTATGAGTTCCTCTCGTATGGTACTTGCAGTTTCATTAATACAACGCTTAATGAGTTTCTGCTGTTCCGCATTCTTGTTGTAGTGAAAGAGTGAATACGATGCTCTTTTGAGCCATTTCCACCACTTTGATGTGAACTTCTTTACTTCTATCTTTTCGGGAAGTTCCTCTCTTTTCGTGTGCATATCAATGAGCTTGTTATACTCTTCTATGCTAATTGTTATTTGTCTTTCCATACGCTACTTACTTATCGAATTTATTGCCAACGACTTTAATATCCTGAGAGCATAAAGAATAAGGTGCTATGCCAACCATAGCTACAAATGCACCAACACTATACTCGATTACTCCCTTTGCTTTAACGTAACCTTTGTAGAGGTCATATATCTCACGCTCCACTATATCCCCCTCCCAAATTTCATTGCCTTTGCAGTCTTTCCGTCCTGTGTACTGGCAGACTGTAGAGGGGTCAACTTCTGACACATTAAATCCGTTTCTTAATATGGCAATCTTACCATCTTCTTTATGGATTAAATCGCCTTGTACCCAAGCTCCATCTAAGATACTCTTTGCCTTGAACTTGATATTTTCTATTTTCATAAGCTATTCATATAAAATTGTTATTCTTTTACTTTTATCTACCTTCAATATAGCTTCTTTTGCTTTACCGATAGAAGAAAACAAAAACGTTGGGCAAAGGTTATATGCGCCATAGTCCCAATAATGGATAAGTCCAAAGAGCAATGAATGTCTCTTATCTACACGATAAGCAAGGATTGGGTTATCCTGAGAATCGTAATGTATGCCTTTAACAGCCTTGCTTTTACGATACATATCTACTATTCTATAGGTTGCCATAACTATTTTGCTTTAACGTTATACACTCCATCAATGACCTCTACTTCATAACAATCGGGACAATAGTGTTTGCCATCTATCATTTCCCAATCAGAGTAGTCACCAATATCGACTTCTTTGTTACTGAATAGTGCAGAGCAAGTATCTGTACCGCCAAATACTCCTCCGCATCTATCGCAAACAATCTGATACATTGTAATCGGTCTATACATAAGCTATTCTTCTTTAAGTTCTACCGGCTCATCGCTCCAAGACAAATCTCTTCCGATGAGCTTCTTAACGCTTCCATGCGGAAGAACCATTTTATCACCCCACCATTCTCCATGTTTCTCACATCTTTTTGGTTTATGCCAAAAAGCTTTTTCTATACCATCATAATCAACGGCAAGCCATATACTATAATTTTTAGGTAGTGCCATAACTATTCCTCCAATTTTGGTCTCCAGTATTTTTGCCCGCAGTACTCTTCCCCACATAGCTCTCTACTGTTCTGATACTGACAATTAGAACAACTTCGCTCGCTTGGATTCCACAGCATGAAATAAATTGCATCATGAAAACCTTGGTCATATACCTCTTGTTCAAATGCGTCAAAATTTTCCTTATAATCTCCTTCTTCTTTTGCTTGTTGAATTATTTCATTTATTTTTTCATTAATTTCCATAACTATTCCTCTGCTTTTATTCAATTTCAATCTTTTTAATGTAATATTCACGTGAACCATTTTCTTTACTATAATAGTCTTTTGGTATTTTTGAACGTGCCTTATCTAATGTAGTAAATATTAGTTGTGTTGGCTCATCTTCGCCTTCACAGAAACCACCACTAACATAAGTACTTTTACACCAAATCTGATACAATATCATACGTTGTTCCTCCACTTTTACGCCAAATGGAGTGCCATCATAAAAGGTGTTGTCTTGATAGCTATTTTTTGAAGCCAGTAGAATGGAGCAACAATACTTATCTCCCAGACCTGCATATTCGTCATTGACATAAACGACACTAAAATAACCTTCTTTACACTTTATCAACCCAAACGGTTGATGCTTTTGCATTTCTTGCAAGCACTATTTTGCATCCTTGAATGGACGGTACTTTGGTTCTGGCTTGATGCGATATTCATAAGTGTCTTGAAACTTTAACTCTTCTGTTTCTTTCCAGGTTGTCGAATATTGCCAGCCTTTATTTAACTCCCAAGTTCTGGTTCTACACTCTATCGCTTTTCCTTCTGCAAAAGCTTGCAGAATAGGATAAAATTCTTTAGCTTCATTTCTGTCCATAATCAATCATCTAATTTCTTGATTAATAAATTACTTTTCTTATTAAATGGTTTATAACCACTACGGAGATACCAATCTAGAACAAATCTATCAGATTCATCTTTAACAAATTCTAGTCCGATGGTCTTCACTCCATTCAACTTAGCTTGCTGTTCTGCTAGTTGTAATAGGCGTTGTGCAACACCATTTCTTCTATGATTTTTATCTACAAAGAGTGAATATATTAGAGCATCAGCTTTGCCGAAAATATCACTAACATATAATGGAATGGATATTTGAACAGAACCAAGATGTTCTTCATCAGTTATTAAAATCCTGATTTCGTCCTTCCATGTCTGCTTTTGTATCATAAATTCTCCAACTCTTTAATTGCATCATGCAAATTGACAATCGCTTTTTCAAGTTCTTTCTGTCTGCCTTCTATTACCTCTGTCTTTTCATCAAAGATAGCAGAACATGCATATACAGAAGCAACTTGCATTTTAGCATACTGTATTTTCTCGATAGCTTTTTCTTTGTTCATTTCTTATCCTCCTTTGCCTTTTTAAGATAAAATTCTCCCCAATCTTCAAAAGTCCAATCTCTTGTGTTATGAGTAAGATTGAAAACTTCCGTATCTTTCTCTAACTGGAGTAACAGCCAAGCATAATCTTCATATCGCTGTCTTAGCAATCTCTTGCGACACAATCTTACATGCTTGTATAAATTATAATCAGCGGTTGCAGCATCAAAGATTATTTTACCTGCCATTGCTAACAAATAAACAGATATAAAACCTAATGCAATCCAACCTAATATCGTAATTACTAATTCCATATATTTATAGCTCCTTTTACTTTAGTAATTGATAATTTTCTGTGTTTTACGAACCTTGGCAAAGAACTCACTAATCTGTTCTTTTGTTGCAACACCTTTAATGTGCATCTTCATCCAATTACCAATACCATTGGATTTCTGAATCATTCCATCAGAATCCTCACCAATAATCACACCATATCCATCAGCGTTAATAAAGCCATCATGGATAAACACTTTGCCATCACTAGCAACTAAGATAGTACCTGCTTTATATTCACTTAATCTCATATTCTCTTCTTTTTTACCCTCTCCATGTTGCAGGAGAGGGCGGTTAGTTTATTTAAATATACTTTCAAAATTCCAATTATCACCATCGCAACAATCAGATTCTTCTACTCTTGACTTATCAACATCACAATATAAGACACCATATTGTCGTTTTATATGCTTACAGTTGATACAAGCTGGTATTATTTCCATATTACTATCTATTTATGCCTGAAGGCGTTAACCACCTAACATATCGCTAATGTTTAAATACTTCTCTCCAACACCTAAGTTTCTTACCTCACAGAAACCTACTTCTGAAATTGTGCTATCATCATCATATATCTTTGTGACGTGTAATTTGTCTATATGACAACAATCATCATCACTTACCTCAAAAGCAATAGGTAAGTCTCCGTGTTTTGCCTTTATTTTCTCTAAGCTTTTAACAAAATCACTTATTTTCATACTAATATCTTTTATGCCCGAAGGCGTTAAACTTTAAGTTGTGCTCTTATGAGTTTTACTCTTAGAGTTTCTTTCATCTCTTTAGCTTCACTCCAAGGTGTATTTGTTCGAGTAAAACAGTTGTAAGTTTTTTCATCAACACAATGCAAGCTTGTTATGAGTAATTCCAACTCTTCATCGGATAGTATAACATTCTTTTCCATACCTACACCTCCATCTCTGAGTTAAGTCCTAGACCGAAGAGGAGGTGTTGTAAATCGGAAACACTTCTTACGTATCTTAGCCATACTGTATTATAATGCGAAGCTTTGTAGGCAGAGTATTCCTCAAATCTTCTTGATAATCTTATATGACAACTAGCATTAATGTAATCAGCTTCATATGCTTCCCATCCATTCTTTCTTATAATGAATTGAGTAAGAGGAATAGGAACAATATCCTTAACCCAAGCACAGCAGTCACCTGAGAGATAGCCTTTCTCTCCAAATTCCGCACCTTCGATATTCTCTAAGCAGACAACACCTTTCAGAACCGTTCCATCGTCCAACTCCAAAGTCTTTGTTGGGTCTGATGATGTTACTCGGTAAACGACATCCTGTGCTGTACCTAGTGGTACTCCGTTTGTCATTACCAGATCTCCTGGTATATAATCTAATTTATCCATACACTTTACTTTATTTCTTTAAAGATTACATTTTTACCATCAGAACGACTATCTTTGCCACAAACATCCAATAATATATCTGGGCAAATATCTGGGTATAAATTGAAAAAGAAACAATCCGCACAAGCTTCACTTTCTGTTATTTCAAGAGTTACTCTTTCTCCAATTTTAAGCTCTTTCATTGCTCACCTTCTTTCCACTTATCTCTAGTGCCAAGAAGGTGTTTGGTGTCTTCGTTGTAAGGAATGCACTCTGCGTATATTTCGCCTCCTACAGCATGATAGAAGTCACGTTGTTCACCACTTGATGATACACGATGTTCTGTATAAGCATATTGGCACAATTCCCACCCTCTATTGTTGTATTTCCCTATGTATTTCATCAAACACAAGTCCATAGGCTTAAACTCATACTTGGGCTTCAAATCAACAATCTGTTTCTTCTCAGCATCCCAGTGTTTTCCTTCCTTTGCTAGAGCATTAAAGAGATACTGTTTCTCTTCTTCTGTAGCAAATCTTAAAATCATATCTTGGAGAGTATGACCATGAATATTATATTCTATAATTTTTGTCTTAATATTAAAAAAGACATGAGAATCCAAGCCTTTCCCAAAATTACTATACTCCCAAAATATTACTATAGCTGAATATTTATCCCAAGTCATTTTGATAATATCCCCATCCTTGAACTCTGGCTTTTCAATCTCCAAAGTTTCAAGGTTTAACTTACCGCCACATCTTTTCTCAATCTCTCTTATATAACCATAGGCAGTATTGTTATCTAACTTGCTATACTTAGCCGTTTCTGCATTTGGCATACCATCAAAATAACATCCGTTGAATTTAGTATAGTCATCAGATGCCCATTCTTTGAAGATGCACACAAATCCACAATCACCGATAAGCACATCACCCCTCTTCCACGAGAACTTTTCCCAGTCTTGCATTTCCTTGGATGGTTTAAGAAGTTGCATTCCTTTGCGGAATATAGAATCTGCTCCTGTATCAGAATACACAAAGCTACATCCTTTAAACTTCTCCATACCATCACAGAAGATATTGGTCTCCCCATTTCGTTTTTCGACAACATAAAGAGATACATTAATATCACGCATTGCGTCATACAAGATTGTCTTCTCAGGCTTATCCTTTAGGATTTTCGCTATGTTTATCTTTTCTTCCATATCACTTTACTCTTTTGAATTGAACATTCTTTCCGTCTTTTCTTGTGCTTGCGCTACAGTTAAAATCACCGCAAACATTCTCATAGATATTGCTACTTATCTCATAGAAAAAGCAGCCATTGCATTCTTCTTTCTCGCTTTCAACCACCTTCAAGACGATTTCTGCGCCTACAGGTAAATCTTCCATAGTTACACCTCCTCGTTATATTTATTTTTTATTTTTCTTACGTTTTAAGTTAGCTATTCTAGTCTCTCTAAGATACTCCTCAGATTTCTTCAATCCGAGTTTCTTAGCTTGCTTAGTGACCTCGTAAACGCTTCTGCCGAGGATCCTGGCAATCTGCTTATTCGAAGTGTTAGAATAAGCGACTGTCAAGGCTCTCTCCTGAGTCTCGTTCCAAGGAGTGCCGGTATTATCCTGTTCGTTCTCCAGGAACTCACCATCAGCATTAAGGTTGAATCCGTTTAGGATACAGGCATTTGCTAGGGCGTTCTCGGCTCGTTTCCAGTCGAGCACCTTCTGGCCGATAATCTCGAAGCCGAGGTTGAACTTGTCCGGGCATTCGGAGAATACTTCATCATCGACCTTGACCGAGTAGAGGATCTCCATAGCATTGCGCATACGAGCATAAACTCCTCGAATAGTGTTCGTGAAGCGTTCTGCGATGTTGACGGCGTGGATACCGTTGTACTTATCCATCATCTCTGCGAAACGTTCTACCGAGCTTACAAGCATACTGCTCATCAGTTCCGATATCAGGAGCATTGTGTACATCTTATGCTCTTTGACGTGATGCTTGAGGAACTGGTTATCGATGGCATAGAAGCATTTCTGTACGTCCAGCTTCAAGTCATCCTCGATATTGTCAGTCATATCCATCCAGAGTTGGGACATACCGCATTCCTTCATATAGTGCATGAAGGCATCGATGAGTTCGTCAGAGCACTCCTTTGCTTCCGTGATTCTCTTCTTAGCCTCGAAGCGGAAGACTTTCTTGTTCTCCTTGATGAGGTTGTACGTATCGGTGATTTGCGTCTGAACGATTGAGGCAAAACCACCGACCATAGAATAGAAGAGCATATAGAAGCGGTTCACCTGCTCTTCGGTTGGCACTTTGACCGGAATTCTAGCCAACACCGGTCTGGAGAAGTTTGGATTCCATCCTGTCTGCATGCTACACCTCCCTCTCTACTGCCAATGCGCAGCTGATGCAGAAGACCATCAGAAGCGAAAGGAAAATGTGTTCAACCATGAAGCAGATGAATCCGTAACCTGCGATGAAAGCTGCAATAACGAGCAGGATCATTACTATTGTATGTTTGTATCTCTTCATATTTACTTTGATTTAATATTCCCGTATGCAGCCATATAGCTATCAAGCTGCTGTGTTGCGTGTACTAGCTTCTGATTGTAGCTATCTCGTTCTGCTCTAGCCTTAGAGATAAAAATGAAGCTAACGATGAATGAGATTACTACCGTTATCACGATGAACAACCAAGGCAGCTTGTGAACTGCCTTATTGATTACTCTTCCTAGGTTTCTGACGATAACCCAGGAGTAGATCCAGATGAACACTACCGCTTGCTTCGTGGTTGCGTTCTCGATACGTTCTTTCTGTGTCATAATTCTAAATTTACTTGGTTCGGTTGCACCAGTTATCGGTAGATTTCCAATAACCAGCTAACCATATTTCTTTTGGTGTCGCATCAGGATGCTCACTGAGCCATTCCTCTGCCATTTTACTTACGTCCGCCATCTTTGTCACGTTTTGATTCTCTTTCAAGCTTCTTGCTCAAAACCTCAAGAGGAGATTTCTTAATATCAATACCTGTCAGTCGGCAGTACTCTTCATAAGATACGGCGTTTCTCCTAGCTTCTTCGTCCGCTTTCTTCTGACGTAATACATTCTTTTGACTCTCAATCTCGACTCTCTTCTCGTACACCTTACACATGTACTTGTCGAGAGCGATGAATAACTTCTGTGGATTTAAAGTCCTGCCGACATAAATCTCACCGTACTCACCAATGGAGAATTCATAGAAGAATCGTGTAAGCTCTCCTGGAGATACATGGTAATATTCCTGCCTGATACGCTGTGCAATCGCCTTGAACTGATAAGGAGTAGTAGCATCGAATGCACCTATAACCATAAACAGGTCAATAACCATTGTTTTGATCCACCATTCGCTTGCTCCTTCCTTGAAATACTTGTCGATTTCCACAAACGAAAGTCCGCCGTTCTTTACAGAGTCATACACCGTAGGAACGCTGCTGATTCTCTTTTGAAGAGTCGGGTATTTATTCAAGAACAAAGCGTATTGTGCGCCAAATTCCTCGATTGCCTTTTTGTACTCATCCGGCAAGGATTGAGTTGATCTTGTTGAAAGTTCGTTGCTGCTGTTCATAACTATTTATGCTATTATTTTTAGGAGCGTACAACCCGGAATAGTTGTTTCCCATCGAATGCTCAACGATAACCTTTGCGTATTCGGGATTTCCATTAGACATCTTTAAAAGCTTCTTCTTAAGAGCCGCAAGACCACGAGGTTGATACTTCTGACGTTTTTCTTTCTTGTATGCAAGCCACATATCGAGAGCTTCCTGGCAAGGATAGAACTCCTCCTGAGGCTTGACTTCTTCGACTTCGATAACTTCCGCCTGTTGCTCTTCTTTTCCAAAGTCCGACAAATCATTTCCTAACGAGAATGCAGCACCCATAAGAAATATTCTCTGTTTCTCTGCGTCATTAGGAAACAATTCGCTAGACTTCTGACGTATATTAGTTGGTAACATCATAAGCTATTGTATGTAATTTTGTTGTCTTTCTACATCATGTTGAATATGAAGTAGTGCGATATATTCATCAGAATCAGGAAAATCAAATCCGGTTTCTTCTTTTGCCCACGATTTAAAATCAGAAATTGATTTGCTCATTTCGTCTTTCGTGAGGTCGGCAGAAGAACGGAGATACTTATAGCATTCTCCTGTGAATTTATCAATCCCTTCTCTGAGGAATATATCTTTGTTCACTACCAGCTTATAGAAATGCGTCTTAACTTCGTCTAGAGTGTAGCCGTATTGGAGGCCGAATGCAGATAGGAGCAAATGAAGATAGGCATTCTGATTCAAAGAACGTCCACGTTTCTCTTTCAGCTCTACCATCGCGCCTTTGTTCTCCAACTCGGCTACTTTTGTTCTAAACGTTTCAAGTTCAAACACATTTTTCAGGTTGAACCACATAAGCGTTGAATGTTTGTTTGATTAGCTCGACTCCCCTATTAAAAGGGAAGGACCCCGCCACCCTGTTGTTGCGCCTGCTGTCCGGTCTGGATGGGATTCGTAGAATCACCTGGAGTGCCACCGCCAAACATCGCATTGCCGCCTGCCTGTGGCGGAACATATCCACCTGTCTGTGGTGGAACATATCCGCCTGCCGGAGCATTGACGTTCTGTTGAGGGTTAAGAGGAGGATTCTGTGCAATCGGCATGAGCTTCTCGACTTTCCATGCGTTGATAGAATTAAAAAAGCGCCCCTGATATTCGTGAGCAGAGATATCGAAACTTACTTTTACGGCCTCTCCGATCTGGAGAGCAAAGCTATTGATTCTATCCTCTCCAAAGACCTGGAAGCAAACCATTTTCGGATATTGTTCCTCGGTGGTAATCACGAATTCCTGTGACTTCCATTCTCCTCTTGCAGATACGCCAGAGCGCATCGGTAAGATGTTTGTTACTTTTCCTTGAATTTCCATTTATTTTTTGTTTAAAGAATTTTTTAAAACCAAATCAGCCAGCTCGTCAAAATAAGCTGCATCCTTGATAGCGGAGTCCTGTTCACCTGTAACCTTTGATGCTATTGAGCCTTTCTGCATAATCAAGCTATAAAGATAGCCATCGATGGTATTTGCACCCATGAGAATCCACGATGTAACCGCATTCTTCTGACCGTTACGATAGGCACGGCATTCACACTGAGACAAGTCTGCCATCGTCCATGGGAGCTCGACGAACACCACATTGGAAGAAGCCGTAAGCGTAAGGCCTACGCCGGCTGCCTTGATGGAGCAGATGATGATTCTCTTTTTCCTAGCCTGAAAAGAATCGATAGCCCACTGCTTCTGCTGCTGGCTATCGGAACCGGTTACGGTGCAAACCTCATCCGGGAACTCTTTCTTGATTGCACTAACGACATCACGATGCTCGGCAAATACGATTATCTGTTCTTCGGTATCATGAAGGAACTCTATCGTCGCCTTCATCTTCCCTCGCCCGGATATCGAACGAAGGTTCATAAACCTGACAAGAGCCTTCATTCTAAGCTTTTTCCTAGCCTCTTCCTCGGAGCAGCTCTTGTATTCGAGAAGGAACGTGAGCAGGTCTTTCTGACAGGTATCGTACTCTTCCTGCGTTTCCGGGTCGATGGCGACACTGATGGTCGTTCTGGTCAGATCCGGCAAATCCTTAAGAACATCTTTCTTTTCTCTCCGGAAGTAGCACGTTTCGTGTATCTTCCGGTTAAGCTCTTCAAGATTCTCGTTCTCACCGTACCTGTTGCAGAACTCGCCAAACCCTCCGAACTCGTCGTTCAGACGACCGAGGATAGCAAGCTGGCAGGCCAGGTCTGTTGCGTGATTGACAACGGGCGTACCTGTAAGCTCATAGATATACTCCTTACCCTGGCACAATCCCATGATAATTTTAGACTGCCTTGTTGATGGATCCTTGACTCTTGCAGACTCGTCGATAATCACAGACTTGATAATCTTCAGTTCATCACGAAACAGGAAGTTTTTCAGCCGTAACGGTTTTGGGCCGAGGCTTACGACGAAGTATTTTGCAAGCGACTCGTAATTGCATATCACTACATCATACAGGTTCATCTTAGTAAGATGATATCCGTATGTAGCATTGACGGAATCGGTAAGAATGAGAGGCCGGAGGTTCGTAAACTTCTTTATCTCTCGTTCCCAATTAACCTTAAGTGCGGCAGGGCAAACAACAAGGCAGGGGGTTGCCTTTGCACGTTCAATGGCGACGATAGACTGAACCGTCTTACCAGTTCCCATGTCATCGCCATTGATACAGCGCTTCATGGCAAGCTCCATGCGCACACCTTCTTCTTGATAATCGTATAATTTCGGTTTATCTGACATAATAATAAATTATAATAAACACCACATGCGGAAAGCCCATTCAAGAGCCTTCTCCCTACCACGCAAATACAACTCATCACCACGTTCAATCTTCTTATAGAATACTTTCTTCTTGGTCTTGGAGACCGCAAAGATAAAGTCCTGGTTTCCGTATCTTGGATCTATACTGTGCGTAAGGTCCATGTACCATGCACGGCTTCTATCCCAATCGACAAAATCGATCTGAGCCTCAAATTGCTCCTGTGACGTAGCTGCGGTGGTCTTCAAATCACCGCCGAACTCGCCGAGCCACCAGTCGAACTTGCAGCGTACCGGAAGCTCGAACTCGAAGCCCTGGTATTCCATCTTCATATGCGGATTGATGAATGTTTTCTGACCGACCGCATTCTTCAGGACGAAATCAAGGAACCTATCCTTCGTTGCCTGTTTCTTCAGAACAGCAAGCCGATCTAGACCCCATTTCCAATCCTTCTCCGTATATTTCTCGTCATCAACCGTCATGGCGTAATGATTGCACTTTTCCGGTTCGGTAACGAGAGCGTCAACGAGAGTACCGAGATGGAAAGCCTTTCTCTTGTCCTCTTCCTTTACGAAGTTGAGCTGCGGGTTCAGGGCAAACTTCAACGCAGTGAGGTCCGAATTGGAGACCTCACCACGAGAATAATAAGGGTCAAACGGTTGTTCTGCCATATTACTTAGCCGTTACCTCATCCTCATATTTAATATAAGGAGAAACGATATACTCTTCTTCGCTGTTTGCGTGTTTCTCACACGCCTTGCGCATGAACTCCAATCTGGAAGCAAGCTTGTCTGGAGACATCTTGGAGCCTTCAATCGTCCACCACTGCTGGATTATGTCGAGCCAGGCATTCTTGTCGGTAACCACAAGGCGTTTTGTTACCTTGATTTTCTGCTTACCGGTTTCTCCAACGGAAGTCTGGGCAAAGAGCGACTGAGCCTGTGCAGTAGCGTGCTGGGCTGCATTCTCTGCATCACGCTTCTCCTGCTCAGCCGCAAGCTTTCTCTGCTGCTCTTCTTTCGCAGCTTCGTCGGCCTTGCGGATAGCCTCTTCCTTTGCCTTGCGTTCAGCCTCAGCAGCGGCAGCTTCTGCTTCCTTACGTTTGCACTCTTCCTCAGCAGCCTTCAGCTCGGCTTCCTTTGCCTTGCGTTCAGCCTCGGCAGCTTTCCGCTCTGCCTCCTTGCGCTTGCGCTCCTCCTCGTCCTTGATACGCTGAATCTCCTCCTGCTTCTTGCGCTCTTCCTCGGCAGCTTTACGTGCTTCCTCCTCTTTGCGCTTACGCTCCTCTTCAGCCTTGCGAGCTTCCTCTTCCTTACGCTTGCGCTCTTCCTCAGCCTTCTTGATTTCAAGAAGCTCTGAAACCTTGGAATCAAACTTCATAAGAAGCTCATCACGTGTGGCATTGACAGTCTGCTTATAAGATGCAAGAAGAGAAGCGGAAATCTCCTTGTAGGCTCCATTCATAATCTCCTTGGCATCATTCTCATCAACCTCAGAAGAATAGGAAGGTTTGTTTGCGACAAAGAGATGTCCTAGATCAAGAACATCGGAGAACTCGGTGATACGCTTCTTGACCTCATCCTTGTTGTCAAGAGTAAGAAGGGTGAACGTATCATTGAGAGAATTGATAGCGGATGAAGAAGACTCTGTAAGGAGATTGTTCAAGATATCAATCGTATCAGTCTTCAGCTTGATCTTGGCCTCCTTAATACGCTCCTGGCGCAGGCGTTCCTGCTCAGCCTTACGCTGCTGTTCAAGCTTGTATGCCGCATACTCGTTGCGCTTCTCCTGAATCTTATAGACAACGGAGTCCGTATTCTTGACCGAGATAAGGTTCTCCATCATGGTGAAACCCTTGCGAACGATATCGAACACCTGGGTGACTCCCTTTCGGTTCTCCGTCATTGACTTTTCGGTCAGCTTTGCTCTCTTCACGTATTCAGCAGCCTGCTCGTCGAGAGCATCGTTCATTCCGGAAGCCTCGATATCATTAAGCAGCGACTGACCGGCCTGCACGCACGCTTCGTACGATTTCTTGTTTGCCTGTACGGCTTTTTCGGTGTCAGACTTAAGCGTCGCAATCTGTCTTGTGACATTATTGGTCTGCTGCTGCACCAACTGTAATTCGGTAATTTCTGCCATGTATAACAATTTTAAAATGGTGAATCACTATCAACATTTACCTTGACACCTTTGTCTTCAGGTGCGGTATCTCCGGCGCCAAAGGCTTCCTGAGTCGGTTTCTGCTGAGTCTGCATGTCGATATCGGCCTGCAAAAGAGCGCCCAGACCAACCTTCAGTTTAGGATAGCCCTTGAACGCATGCTTGCATGTCTTCGAGATAAGGAAGCCTGTGTCGATATCTCTGAAATACGTTCTACCATCGTTTCCGACATAGTTTCCGCCGTAAAGAGCGTTGGCTTTGTGGTCTTTACCTCCGAACTTCTCCGAATACGTACGGAGACGGTCGATACCTTCGCGGTCAAGAACGAAGTAATCGTAGGCATTGTTCGGAAGAATAATCTTCACGTAACAAGCAACGATAAGTGAATTTCCAGGTCGAGGATAGGTCTTTGTGTAATCAACGTACTTATGACCGTCACGTTCGCCGAAACGGAAATCGTCACAATCGTAAACTACGACAGGATTGTCGCAACGGATAATCTGGCCGGCACGCTGGCGAAGAAGAATCTCTCCATATCCAGTATAGGTGATCTTGGCCGTATAAGTCGTTTGTCGGGTATTCTTGTCATAGTTACTGTAACCCATGAGGTAACAGAGTGTCGTGGTTCCCTTTTCGAGAGACAATCCGTTAATTGCCAAGTTCATGAAGGCATCATGAATATTCAATGACGGAGCCTTTTCAAGGTAGCCCTTGAATGAGCCATTGAGAAGTTCTTCGTTGAAGAATGCCTTCTGCTCTTCAAAGAATACTTCTCCACCCTCTCCGAACTTCTGATTGTACACCTCGATAAATCTGTCTCTTGCCAAATCGCAAATCTGATTATGAGGCGTTTTGTTTAACTGCTCTATATCCATTTGTATAGAATTAAAAATTAATGTACTCTATTAATATAACAGAAGTAAGTTTCCACGTTAACCTTTTCTCCCTTAGGAGTAACCCTTTCGTAGTATCGTGGAATCTTACCGAGCTTTCTTCCTGTACCCTCTATATAGTCCAGGAAGACAGCTCTAGCCGCCAGAGTTCTAGCTTTCTTTGTATCGAGTTCCATCAGACAGGCGTGAACCTCTCTCAGATGGACCACGGCAGCAGCTTCGCCCGGTGGCATAGATGCGATGATTTCGTTGATTCTACTCATTATACCTCCATAATAGGAATCTCGGGACAGAGCTTACGAATCTTGTCAAGCTCCGTATTGATGATCTTGTCACGGGATTCTTCGATGATACATTCTGCATCAGCAGAGATAAGCGTCAGCGATGCCTTATTGCCTTCAACCTGAGCGATAGTCTCGATTGAAAGCTTCTCAGGCTCTGCGCCCTTGAAGATTGGAACGTTGATAACGAACGATGGAGGAAGGTTAGAGTCTACAGCCTTCTCGTAGTTGTCAGTTACAGAGCCATTATCGTTGAGTTCCTTCTTGATTGTTGTCTGAACCTTTGCTGAAAAGCTCTTGAGGAGATTGACGAGTTCCATGTTCTTCTCCTTCGTCTCGAAGTAAGAACGGTTGAGACGGAAGAAGTCACCAAGCTGTACTGGCGTCCATAACTGACCGTCGTTGATATGGAATCCCGTAAACTGTCGAGACAACTGAATTGAGCCTACGATAGTCTGCTTAGTTCGCTCATCGTTCTCGTTTGTTACAAGAACAACGGCAAGTTTCTCTCGATCAACAAGGATATGCGTATGCTCCTTGTCAATCTGTTCTGTACCCCAACGCTTTTCAAGGAAAGCATAGATACATGTAATGACACCATGCACACCAAGATTCAGCGGCTCCTTGACAGGAAGCTTATAAGGGTTCTCATTACGAACCTCACGGATAACAAGCTCCGCAGAAGTCTGTCCCGGAGCAAAATTTACTTGCATTTTTTCATTGTCCATTTTATAAAATGTCTAAAAGTTAAAACAAAGTGAAAGCAGACTACATAGCCTGCTTGTCACGGATAATTGAATACATATTCTTAGGGAGTTCGTCACGTGTTGCCGGACGGGAAGAAACAAGATTGCCCTCCTTGTCATAGAAGGCTGTCATCTTAGAATCACGGTCAACGAACTTGTAAACCTTCTCGTTAACCATACTGCCCTTCTGCTTGATTTCCTTAAGGAGAGAAGAAATCTCTTCCTTGATAGGCTTCAGCTCTGCCTTTTTCTGCTCACGGAAGTCCTTGATTTCCTCCTCGATGTCTGAGGCACGTGCGGACTGAAGAGCAAACAGATCCTTCTTCTTCATCAGCTCATCAGAGTTGAATCGCTTGACGAACTCCATCTTCTCAACAGAGTCCGCATTGTTGGCGAGGAAATCCTCACGCTCCTCCAGGTCCTCGTACTCGTGACCGAGGGTTGCTGCAATAGTTGCTTTTTCTTTTGCCATTGTTATATGAATTAATGTGTTAATACTCGGCGCCAGCGTCCACGCTTAAATTTCTTGTCCGCGTGGATTCCGAACAACTTTGGTGTTGTGACACCATCCATTATAGGAAGCACATTGCACTTCTTCAAAATACTTTCGAAATGTGAAGAAGTGACAGGAGCGTGGCAGATGATGTTCTTCTTGACATCATACAAGTTACAATACTTTGATACTACACCCATTACTCGCCCTCCTCTATTACTTTCAATAACTCACGGAGACCTTCAACGCCTGGCATCTCTCCGTTTTTTACTTTCTCCTTGAGCTCATCAAGCTTCTTAAGCTTGTCGAGGTAAGCGTTCTTGTCATCAAGCGCTTTTAAACGCTTGGTGATTCCCAGTTCCTGGTTGTCACAGAGAATGGTATCCAATGCGATGCCGGCGAAAAGGTTCGTATTATTCTCCTTCTTGCCTTCGTCATCAATCTCGTCGATATCACGAGTAAACTGGTTCTTGCCGTCGATAACCTTCTTGATTTCATTGAACTCAGAAGGATTCTTCGAGATGTCGAATGCTCTGTCAATAAGAGCCTGCTTGTCAATTACTACACTGACGATAATTTTGTCTTTGTCCATAATTCAAAATATTTTAGGATTAAACTACTAGTCTTCCTTATCCCAACCAAGGGATTTTGTGATAAACGCACCTGCTGCGAACATTAGTACCGTCAGCAGGAAACTATTGATAATGATACTCATAGTTGAAACTTTTTGATTGGTTTCTTGCCGAACAACAAGTGGCAGCAGAGATTGATAATCTCCGCCACCACGACAATGATCAGCATAAAGAATAGATATACAACAACAGAATATTTTCTCATTTTTACACCTTATTATATAATAGTACAGTCAGAAGGAGGGTAATCAACGATTTTCCACTCGTTCTTCTTTATCTTGATAGCCTTACGGAATATAACGACAGACTCGCCGTTGTGGCGTTTCCTGTTGTGGGCAATAAGTCTTGCGACAACAGCCTTTGTCGTTATCGAGAACTCTCTGAGCTTCGAGGTGTAGAGGCTCTTGACATCGCATATCACAACCTTGTCTCCTTCCCGGTAAACGAAGTCGGCGGTATAGTTGTGGCCGTAAAGCAGCGACCTTCTCTCATACTTAACCTTAGTCTTGAGCTGCTTCGGTTTCAGCATCCATACCGGATTGATTGCCGTTATGGTTACCTGTCTGTGGATGCAGCTTATGCCAGGATCATCGAGGATGGTCTGCAAGTACAGGTACTCTTCCCTGGAATCGTATTCGTTCCCGTCGGGAGCAAAATACTTCTTTGACCCTACTCGTCCCATGCCGCACCCGCCTCCTTTGCAGGATTCTTGTAGAGATGATTGAACGCTGCCTCGCCGAAGCGCTGCCACTTACCGCTGCCCCATTGTACGAGATACTCGTCTCTGACAGCCTCCTGCTTTCCTTCCGTGTACTCGGGATTCAGGCGAACGAGAATGTCCCTTCCATTCTGTTCAATACTATCGACGCATTCTAGCTTCTTGAGCTCCCTGATGTTCTCCTTGCGGATTCTTATTGTCTTTTTTACCTTCATATTGAATTCAACTCAAAACAATCGGGAGGAGGCCGAATTGACGACCTCACTCCCTTCTTGTACCATTAAAAACTAAAAAAACTTATGACATATTCATTGCCGTGCCTCGTGCAGGACTCGAACCTGCGACTTACGCAGTCCCATAGGGCGACTACAGCTCTAACCAGCTGAGCTAACGAAGCAATCCTCCTACTTTCACAAGCGGGAGGAGTATTTATGGAATAATTGAATCATTTATTGCTGAACGCCTTCAGACCCTAAGATAATATAAAACAAAAATAAACCTTCCATGAACAAACTTATAGTAAACCCAGGGGAGACTCGAACTCCCAACCTCGCGGCTGATTCCACGGCTCTATCCAGTTGAGCTACTGGGCTAGTTTCAACGTTTTAATTAAAATTTAGGAAAAATGAAAAGTATCTTTTGGAGTGGCGGATGGACTCGCACCATCGACTTCCAAGGGCCTTCCCCTGGCGCTCTGCTACTGAGCTACGCCACCTGAATATATATCAACTACGCACAATGGGCTATTTTAAGGCGCCCGATACTCACGTACAGAGCGCACGAAACTAAAAATAAATCTAAATAATAAAAATACGATCACCTCCTCGCCAGGAGAGTTAACCAGAACGCATTTTAAACTAAAATTATACTCACAATTTTCATTCTTCGTGGATCTGGGACGAGTCGGACGTTCCTGTCTCCGGATGATGTCCCCGGCGCTCTACCGTTGAGCTACAGATCCGTATTGTGCAGTCTATCTTCACAGACGGGCTGCAACAGTTATGCAAAAACATTAACAAAATATCTATAGAAACAAGATATGAGCCTGTCTTCGCAGACAGATGTCACACCGAATTAAAAAACAGCGTAGAGGCATCGTTGTGCCTCTAACCAAATCCAAAAGTAATCTATGGGAGGTGATGAAGGACTCGAACCTCCATCTCACGACGATAAGAACGGTATCATCTAGTTGTCGCTGTGCTTCCGATTACACCAATCACCTCTTTTATCTGAATTAGCAAGAACCTCAAGTCTGTGTGTTCTACACCTTATATATAATATAAGAGGCTTGCCAACGCCAACCATTCTCGATGGTGGACTTGCATGGCCATAGGGTTCTTTGACTCTCCGGTGCCGGGGTTATAGGTCCAGGCACCTTCGGCCAGAGATTTACATCTTCTTCTCATTGATCCTCCGCTTACCACGACAATTCTTCGTTCCGTGGCAGTTCGGCGGATGGGAAATTTATGAAAGAGTAAATCATGTCTAACTGGTCTTCCGTGCTACGTGCGTTCCTTCTGGGCATCTTCGCTATAGGTTCCCGACCTGAGATAATTAAATCCGCTCTACCCGTACTATCTTACACGTACACTAACGCTATAATGCGCTATATGTCCAATATGTCAAAGAACTACTTCTCCAATCCTTTCCGAACCTCTCCCGATGCAAGATTGTAGCTGCCCGAACTACCTACTTTATAAGGTCGTGGGCTTATCTTTGCACCGTTTGAGATACACACGAAACGGAATTAGTAAGATAGTGTGAACCAGACGAGATTCGGACTCGTGGCCTATCCCTTAGGAGGGGATTGCTCTTCCGCTGAGCTACTGGTCCATTTTGGAGCGGACTAACCAATTAAAAATCCGCTCCGCTATTCACCGCTGTGAACTAAGCTAATGTTTCATTAAAGCAACAGAACCCTCACGGGCAAATTCAAATATATACGAAATATGTTAAAGTATTCTATCCTTATACATCAACATACCTTGTGTCCTTCAATCAGCTCATCAACATCAGACTTTTTGAAGAATGCGCTATTGCCAATCATATAATGATGAATCTGGCCGCTCCTTCTCAAGTCGTGTATGTATCCTGTGCTCATACCAATATATTTGGCGAACTCTTTTGTGGAGAGCCATATCTTTTCGACAGGCTCTACTGAAACTTTCTTACGAGGCATAGGCTTTACCTTTTAACTGATTCTTGCTCTATAGTCGGTATAATACCACGGTTCTTTAACTCATCATACAAGAATAGTCTTCCTTTCTGAGTCCACTTTGTGTGCATTACAGAACCTGCACTACCGTCACGATGAGTGATAGAAACTGTTTCTGACTGAACGTAACCACAAGGGAGATACTTTGCGTAGAGAATCCACTGACCACCAACTTTACGTTGAACGCCGAAGTTTCTCAGCAAGATATTGAACGCTTTTGCTGATTGACCGTAGTCTTGAGCAATCTGTGTCGTTGTAACGGTCTCCTTGCTCGAAAGGATTGTATCAACATAACTAACCTTTGGCTGCATCTCGGTGATTGTAGCCGAGAGCTGTACAATCTCTTTGTTCTTCGATTCTAGAGCAAGCTGCTGTTGCTCTATCTTCTCCTGCTGCTTTGCTGCAAGCATAAGGGCCTCGGAGAAAGACTGAGGTACTTGATACTGCTCCAGGTGATTCTTCTTCTCAAGTTCTTCAAGCTTATTTATGATTTTCTCACGGAGCAAAGCGTCATAGCCGCTCGCTAAAATCAAGCAACCCTTTGGTGTTAGCTCAAACATTGGCCTCACCTCTCCTTTTTTATCTTTATAATTAACCAATCCAAAGTTGGATCCGTTAACTCCCTGCTCTATCAATGAGCGAATGTCACGCATCACATGAGCATGCTTTTTCCCGGTTATCTCTGCAATTTCGAGAGATGTCATTGTATCGGTTCTTCCGAGTTTTATAATTTCCTCCATACTTTAATCTTTTAAAGTTTACTACTCAACCGGAACAGCAGTGATAATCGCTGTATGGTTCTTATAGTCTGCCGAAGTTGAGTATTTGAGTACACCCTTCGGCAAATCTTCGTATTGAGCAAGCTGATAGGCGTATGTTACTGCCGACCGAACTGCTCTTGCGGACTCAAGCAGGAAGACTTCAAATTTTCCTGGTTTGATGCCCAATATGTCCTGTTTTGTTATTCTTGCGACCTTTTTCATCTTGGTTACTTAAATAATTCGTTTAAAATTTGGAGGTATGCGAAAAAAGTCGTATATTTGCAGTGTCAATGTAAAGTACGTACTTTCGGTCGCACAAGCCTCCGTTTGTAACGGCTTAGTTAGTTACTTGACCGTTAACGAGTGCAAAGGTACATGAATTTCGTGTAATCACCAAGAGATTTACACGTTTTTCTTGTACCATTAACCTTTATTAGCGCTTTAGGCGGTTTTAGTTACATATATAAAACTAAAAATGTATGGCAGTAACAGAAAATCGTGTAGTAGGACTACAAGAAAGACTGAAGGAAGTAATGAGGTGCGAGCAGCTTAACAAGCAGCAGTTCATGAAGGTGACCGATATAAAGAATATCGGAAGAAAACTCGATGGCAAAGTTGCCATCACCAGGGTGGACATAAGCAAGATGAAGCATTCGCTGATGGTTAACGATCAGTGGTTTGAAACGGGCACTGGTCCAATGTACTTACCTGAAAAGCTAGAGGAGAAGAAAAGAGAGCTAAACAGAATGTCCGGCAGCTATCCGCATCTACATATTGCTGAAGACTTGATAAAAGAGGAAATAGAACGAGCAGCTCAGCATGCAAAAGACTGCTCGAATCCATCAACGTCAGTAATAGCAAGTATGTTTGGCCACCACAACAACCAGAATATCGAAACTGGCACAGAACGGGCAAAAGAGCGAGAAGAGCAGTCTTTAATAGACAAGAATGCACAGCTCATTCAGATCATCAACGCACAGAACGAGACTATCAAGTCTAAGGACAGCGAGATTCGTCTTCTCAGGAAGATTCTTACTGATAACGGAATCGAAATATAACATTATTATATATAAGGATTATGAAGAAGGTATTATTAGCAGCAATGATACTTCTTGCAGGAGCATCATTTACATCATGCAGCAGTAGCGATGATGACGGAGAAAATCCGGGAACGGAACAGCAGAAGCCAAAATACAAGATTCACGACAACAACATTGTCGGAGTATGGAGAGGCGGTAACTACTACTTTGCTTCGTTCTCTTCTGACAAGCACAATGCTTCTCTTATCTCAAACAAGTTTCTTGACGAAGGAGACTACAGTATCAAAGGAGACACGATTACCGTAAGCAACAAGTACTTCGGCAACGAGACTAGATATGTCGTGAACAGCTTGAGTTCGGACAAGCTTTCTATGACCATTACATATAACGACAGATGGGAAGGAAAGAAGACCGTAACTATGGACTTTACTAAGTCTGAAGACGAACCATGCACAAAGACGAATGATTTGGTCGGCAAGTCATACTATGCTCAGTATTCAGTAAGTCACGGAAGTCAGCACTGGAACAAGACATTCCTGACATACAACACCATATCATGCACGAGAAGCGACGCGGCCAGCTCCACTCCATCCACATTCTACTATGTATATATGAAGCCAATGCTTTACTTCTATGTAATAAGGAGCAATGAATTCTACTACGATACTGTAAGATGCGGTAAAGTTGAGTTCAACTCAAGTAACCAGATTGACGGCATGGGTTCGCTTTACGGCGACAAACTATATTAATTTATAGCAAAAACCGCATTTTTGTGAGTAATATGTGAGTGCAGTATTATTCAATAACCATAAATATCAGAGCGTTAGCGTTTTATCAAAACATACGAGAGTCTTCCCAAGCCTGTGAGGCGGGTTCGACTCCCGTATCTCGCTCCATCTTCGATATAAGATACCGATATTTTTTATACCTTTGCATCAGATTTCAGAAAGATAAGAATTTCTTTTCTAACAGGTACGGTTCCTTTTTAATTAGGTTCAAATTCCTTTTCAGAAAGATTTAGGTATCGAGAAAGAAATAGATGATATTCTATCATGGAACTAACGAATAAAACAAATAACAAACAATATAAACAGATCATGAAAGAGCTTTGGGCTACTGGCGACACCCAGAAGGTAGCAGAGGGCGTACTCGGCTTCGACTACATCTGGCAATACCAATTGAAAAGACAATATAAATAGGTATTATTAGAAGGTAAAAAGATAACGTAAAGTCCGGTAAGGCAAGCGAAAGCTTGATTCTTACCGGACTTTACGTTATGAAATGGACTGACACTTGAGAAAAATTAAAGCCAATAGCTTAAGATAAATAAAGCCAATAGATGGCTGCAAGAACAGCTACGAGAATAACTCCCACCACCGTCTTGACCAAACAGGTTGCAACCTTCTTCAGGGTAAAGAGACCAACAACCAGCGCCACCAGGGCAAAAGCATAATAAAGGAAATTATTATCCATTCCGTCCCTCCTTTCTGAATGGCTTGCGGCTTGCCTCCTTAGGATTTCTGCCTCTTTCATCGAAAGGTCTGTTGTCTTCCTTCATAGCTCTGACGAATTCATTAGGAATCGGAGTCTCGAATTCCATTGGCTGATGGGTTACCGGATGATAGAAGCAGAGAACATAGGCGTGCAGGCAAAGGCGACCGCATGGATCATCACCATTACCATACTTGATGTCTCCACATACAGGATGACCCATATCGGCTGTATGAACACGAATCTGGTTCTTGCGGCCTGTTTCCAACTTATACTCTACCAGAGAATGCGCTGTGGTTCGCTGCAGGGTATGAAAATGGGTAACAGCATACTTGCCACCATTATCAGTATCGCTGGCAAAGGTAATGTACGCCTTGTTGTCCTTCAACCAGTTGGCAACCGTACCTTCATCCTCCTCCATCTCTCCTGAAACCAGCGCCACGTATCGGCGGTCGTATACATTATGGTGCCAATCATCTTCCAGGGCAAGTTCAGTCTGCTTGTCCTTGGCGTAAATCATCAAGCCCGAAGTATCTCGGTCAAGGCGGTGCACCACGTGAGCCTGACAGTTCTGACGGGTCTTGTGGAAGTAATCATCCAATACGCTCTTTACATTCAGGGTAGAATGACCGGCAGCCATACTGAGAATGCCTACGTTCTTTTCAATGACGATGAGATAACGATCCTCATAGACTATCTTAAGATAACGGCTCTTGAAGACATCCTGGTTCTTCTTGGTCTTGCTCACGCTTACCTTCATACCAGGTTTCAGGGCATAGTCAAATTGGGTGATGGTTTTGCCATCCACCTTGATTCCCCTACCCTGCAGAGTCTGCTTCACCTTGGTCTTGCTAGGACCTTTCACGTTTTCCATCAGCCATTCCAACAACTGTGCTGGCTTTTCCACCTTGTAGTGGTCGTATTCATTGGGATTTCCGTAGCCATAGGCATTGTTGGTGTGCTTACTAAAATTTCCTTTTCTATTTTGTTGTCTCATGTTCTAAAACCAATTTCGTGTTTTGGATTCATCTTTTGTTCTTAACACTCAAACCGAAGAATCAGCCCCTATTGGCGCCAATTCAGCCTACAAAAGTAAGACTTTTCTGCAAAATAACAAAGAGTAGCCCAGTTTTTAACTAAAAATTAGTAACTTTTGCCAATAAAGTATTGTGTTTCAAATATTTTTTTGTAATTTTGCAGCAAAATAACAGAAATTGCAATGACGCAAAGAGAAGATAAAGAAAGAAACAAAACTGCCAGAGAATGTCTCGGAAAGTTTTTCTACGACCTTGCCAAGACTTGTTTCTTGATCATGGTTGCAGGTAATGCCGTCACGGTATATTCTGATGGCGAATTAAAAATCTTCAATATTACCAGTATAATTATTGGTTTATTCCTTACTTGGCTTTTTGCATATATTGCTAATAAGGTGTTAATTAAAAAGTAGAATCATGGGAGAAGGTTTAACAATTATATTTTCCATTATATTGGTACCTGCGGTGGGGTTTGCCATTTGGCTTCGTACTCCGCAGGGTGAGCGTTTCTTGAAAAGTCTAGGATAAGAACTCAATTTTTCAGGATGTTCTCTTGAAGTTAGTTATAACTGGCTGAAGTATGGAAGCGGAAGTGTGAACTTTAACACTCAGAACGAGACTATTAAGTCTAAGAATAGCGAATTTGTCTTCTTAGGAAGATTCTCGCAGAAAACGGAATCGAAGTATAACATTATATATAAGGATTATGAAGAAAGTAGTATTTGCATTTACGTTAGCATTCGTAAGCATACTTTCATTTTACGGATGTGGTACAGGTAGTAACACAAGCCAGAAAGACAGTAGTCTTTATTTGAACGATAGCATACAAATTGGTGACACTGCCATGAACTTAGTAGGTAAGGGATGGTTAGTCCCTGACCCGGAATACAAGGAAATGTATAACCTTACTGACAAAGAACTCGGTGACGTTTCGTTTGAAAAGGCAAGAGCAGTCGTCAAAGATGGACTGGTTAACGGGTTCTCGTATATAAGCAAATCATACCAGGATAAAAGTGAATTTCAAAACTTTGAAAGCAAGCTGTTCGTTTCTTTAAGCAAAGAGTACGGAAAGCCATCAAGAGATTCTTCATACGTCGAGAATGAGGAAGGAGCAAAGCACTTTATGCATGATTATGTATGGGGGAATAGGCATCGTACGATATTGGTTACAATAAACAGAAGTCAGTGGCTCATGTTTGGAGGGAATGATATGTATAGTATATTAGCATACGTAAATATACAAGATAGCATAATAAAGAAAAAGCATCTTGAGCATTTATTCTACAGGAAAATAGAATAAATAGTTCATTATGCTATGTCTGATATCATTGTAAGTAATGTTGCAAGTAAGACTATAAACGGACAAAGCAAGGATGCGAAGCAGGCTGATTCATGGTGTTGAAAACCAAGCAAGTGTCAGCAATATACAAGCTTCAAGAGCATAAAATTATAAGCTATTGGAAATAAGAATCTTATGGTCTTGAGATGATAAGATTACATCTTAAGCCAAAAGGCATTCGACGAAGATAAGAATTGAAAGAGTAATGAAAACAGCTAAAGATATACTTAAAGAAAAGAACTACGAGAAATTCGACTTCGAGAAAGCTTGCAATGAAATCGAGACGTTCTTTTTGGAAAACAAAGCTAATGCCAAGTTAGTTTTGATAGCAAGTAGCCTCGATGATGAAACTGAAGAGGGTGAACACTGTGGTTTTGAAATTTACGTAAACGGAGAAATAGCCGACTATGTAAACAGAAGAGACTGCAAAAAAATAAACTCGTCAAACGTGGATATTGACAGAGGTTTTGCGATTATGGAAGTTGATTCTTCTGCCATCGCTGGCATTATAGACATATTGAAGAAAAATAAATTTTATGTAGAAAGAACATCAAACGGAGTCTATGACGTAACACTTCTATAGATGAGTGAAAATGCCTTTATGAAGGACTCAGCTCATAAACGTCGTAAACGTAGGCGACAATAGTCAGAACATAACTACAGGTTCTGAACGAGCAAAAGAGCGAGAAGAACTCTCATTAAAAGAGAAGAATGCCCAGCTCATTCAGATCATCAATGCACAGAACGAGACTATAAAGTCTAAGGACAGCGAGATTCGTCTTTTCAGGAAGATTCTTGCTGATAACGGAATCGAAGTATAATATTTAAACATTAAGATTATGGAAGGTTTTATTTATATAATAGTGTTCGTGTGCGCAATATTGAACATCATATTGTTCTTCAAGGTATGGAGAATGACAAATGACGTTCATGCGCTAAGGGAAAAATATGCGCCCGAAAACAAAGAGAAAGAAAAGTTCGATGGTGTACCTGCGACTTGGGAGGAAGTTGACGAAAACGACCCACGTTACAGAACGACGTAGGTACATTCGCGAGCAATATGCAAGCAACAATAAATAAAAATTTATAAATAGTTGAAAATAAGAGACTTATAGAATTAAGATGATTACAGTACAAAATCTTGCAATTCAATTCGGTAAGCGAGTGCTTTACAAAGATGTAAACCTCAAGTTCACACATGGTAATATTTACGGCGTAATCGGTGCCAACGGTGCCGGCAAGTCAACTCTCCTCCGCGCCATCAGCGGCGATTTGGAGCCAAACAAGGGTACAGTGGAGATGGGACCAGGCGAGCGCCTTTCCGTTTTGGAGCAGGACCACTTCAAGTATGACGAGTTCCGCGTGATGGACACAGTTCTGATGGGTCATCAGCCTTTGTGGGAAAACATGAAGGAGCGCGAGCGCCTCTACTCTAAGCCAGAGATGACTGAAGAGGATGGTAACCTCGCAGCAGAATTGGAGCTTAAGTTTGCCGAGATGAACGGTTGGGAGGCTGAGAGCAATGCAGCCCAGTTGCTTCAGAACCTTGGCGTAAAGGAAGATCGCCACGACAAGCTCGTAGGTGAGCTTTCCAACACAGAGAAGGTGCGCGTGATGTTGGCGAAGGCTCTCTTCGGTAACCCGGACAACCTCCTCCTCGATGAGCCTACCAACGACCTCGACCTTGACACAGTAGAGTGGCTGGAGGAATACCTCAGCAATATCGAGCAGACTGTTCTTGTGGTTTCTCACGACCGTCACTTCCTCGATGCTGTCAGCACTCAGACCGTGGATATTGACTTTGGCAAGGTAACTATGTTTGCCGGTAACTACTCTTTCTGGTACGAGAGTTCTCAGTTGGCTCTCCGTCAGGCTCAGAACCAGAAGATGAAGGCCGAGGAGAAGAAGAAGCAGCTGGAGGAGTTCATCCGCCGATTCTCTGCCAATGTGGCTAAGAGTAAGCAGACCACATCCCGCAAGAAGATGTTGGAGAAGCTGAATGTTGAGGAAATCCGCCCATCTAGCCGTAAGTACCCAGGCATCATCTTCCAGATGGACCGTGAACCAGGCAACCAGATTCTGGAGGTTGAGGGCTTGAAGGCTTGCGATGAGGACGGAACAGTACTCTTCGACAACGTAAACTTCAATATCGAGAAGGGTGAGAAGGTTGTATTCCTCTCTCACAACCCTAAGGCGATGACTGCCCTCTTCGAGATTATCAACGGCAACCGCAAGGCTGACGCAGGTGAATATAAGTGGGGTATTACCATCACAACAGCCTATCTCCCACTCGACAATACAGAGTTCTTCCAGAGCGACATGAACCTCGTAGATTGGTTGAGCCAGTATGGTCCAGGCAACGAGGTGGCTATGAAGGGTTACTTAGGTAGAATGCTCTTCAGCGGTGAGGAAGTGTTGAAGAAGGTGAACGTACTCTCAGGAGGTGAGAAGATGAGATGTATGATTGCCCGCATGCAGTTGCAGAACGCCAACTGTCTGATTCTCGATACCCCAACCAACCACTTGGACTTGGAGAGTATCCAGGCATTCAACAACAACCTGGTAGCATTCAAGGGCAATGTACTCTTCGCCAGCCACGACCACGAGTTCATCAACACCGTGGCAAACCGTATCATTGAGCTCACTCCTTCTGGAACCATCGACAAGCTGATGTCTTATGATGAGTACATCTACGATGAGGCTATCAAGGAGCAGAAGGCTAAAATGTACGGAGTACAATAATAATAGAAAAACATATTAATTCATTTAGTTTTATACAAGTGCCAATTCGATGAGAATCGAGTTGGCACACTTTTTGTCAAAACAACCAATAAAAGAATAATCATGTTTAAAAAATTTAAGGCTATGTCAAAAGAAAAGAAAATTAATATAGAGGACGGTAACGCAAAGGAGCAGGTTCTCAATGAGAATGCAGAACAGAACGCTACCCAGAATAACGATAACGTAGAGAATAAGACTGATGAGCAGAATGCGGAAAAGGCTGACACAAAGTCAGCAGACGCTGACAATCAGACAGAGAATACTGACAATGCGGCAGACAAGGCAGAAGTTGACCCTCTGAAGAAGGCGCAGCAGGAAGTAGAAGAGCTCAAGAAGGCCTTGCTTTACAAGACTGCAGAGTTTGAGAACTACCGCAAGCGCACCATGAAGGAGAAGACTGAACTGATTCTCAATGGTGGCGAGAAGACCATCTCTGCCATCCTTCCTGTCCTCGACGACTTTGAGCGCGCACTCGCCGACAAGAGCGAAGATCCTAAGGCTATCAAGGAAGGTGTACAGATGATTTTCAACAAGTTCATCAAGACACTCGAAGGTCTTGGCGTGAAGAAGATTGAGACTGCAGACAAGGATTTCGATGTAGATTTCCACGAGGCAATCGCTATGGTACCAGGAATGGGCGATGACAAGAAGGGAAAGGTAATCGACTGCGTACAGACTGGTTACACCCTCAACGACAAGGTGATTCGTCACGCTAAAGTAGCAGTAGGTCAATAAAAATATAGAGAAAAATGGCAAAGAGAGACTATTACGAGGTGCTGGGCGTAGATAAGCAGGCATCAGAAGACGAGATTAAGAAGGCTTACCGCAAGATAGCCATCAAATATCATCCAGACCGCAACCCTGGCAACAAGGAGGCAGAGGAAAAATTCAAGGAAGCTGCAGAAGCATACGAGGTTCTTCACGACCCTCAGAAGCGCCAGCAGTATGATCAGTTTGGATTCAACGGTCCTCAGGGAGGATTTGGCGGATTCGGCGGTGGCGCAGGTATGGACATGAACGACATCTTCTCGATGTTTGGCGACATCTTCGGCGGTCACGGTGGATTCGGTGGCGGTTTCGGCGGATTTGGCGGAAGTGCCCAGCCACAGCAGTACCAGGGAAGAGACTTGCGCGTACAGGCTAAGCTTACTTTGGAAGAGGCTTACGCAGGTTGCACCAAGAAGTTCAAGATTCGCAAGGACGTACCATGTTCTTCTTGCCATGGTACAGGATGTGAGAGTGGTTCTCAGCCAGAGACCTGCCCTACTTGTCACGGAACAGGTTACACCGTTCGCACTGTCCGCTCTATGTTCGGTACGATGCAGACCCAGGCTGCCTGCCCTACTTGCGGCGGCGAAGGTCACATTATCAAGAACAAGTGTAAAGCTTGCGGCGGCGACGGAATCGTAACTGGCGAGGAGGTTGTAGAGATCAACATCCCAGCTGGCGTTGATGACGGAATGGTTGTAACAGTTCCAGGAAAGGGAGGCGCCGGCAAGCACAATGGCGTAAACGGCGATCTTCAGGTGATTGTACGTGTAGAAAAGAACGAGAACTTTGAGCGTAAGGACAAGGATCTCTACTACAATCTCGTACTCGACTTCTCTACAGCCGTTCTCGGTGGTGAGGTAGAAATCCCTACATTGGAGGGAAAGACCACCATCAAGATTGAACCGGGCACCCAGCCGGGCAAACAGGTTCGCCTTCGTGGCAAGGGAATGCCAGCCATCCAGGGATACGGTTACGGAAAAGGAGACATCATCGTGAACATCACTGTCTATATTCCTAAGACGCTGAACAAGGAGGAGAAGGAACTGGTGAAGAAGTTCAAGGAGTGCGAGAACTTCCAGGCCGACAAGGCTACCAAGAAGTCTCTCTTCGACAGCATCAAGAATCTCTTCAATAAATAACTTTCTCCCATCATGAGGAGAAAGCGATTTCTAGAGAACAATATCTTTCTAGACAAACAAAAGATTACTGGCAATCTCATCATTGGCTGACGCCGGTGTTGGGATTGCCTCTTTTTTGTTTATACACATTATTATATTATATAGGAAATGAATTATCAAGAAACAATAGAATATCTCTTCAACAGTACTCCTGTCTTTGAGAAAATCGGAGCGAAGGCTTACAAGCCAGGTTTGCAGACCACATTCGCCCTGGATGATCACTTCGGTCATCCTCATCAGAAGTACAAGACCATCCACATTGCCGGAACCAACGGCAAAGGATCCAGCTCCCATACCCTTGCTGCCATTCTTCAGAGCCAGGGTTACAAGGTAGGACTCTACACCTCTCCCCATCTGGTAGATTTCAGAGAACGTATCCGAGTGAACGGAGAATGCGTTCCGGAGCAGTATGTCATTGACTTCGTTGAAGAGAACCGTACCTTCTTCGAACCACTTCATCCATCCTTCTTCGAACTCACCACTGCCATGGCACTGAAATACTTCGCAGAGCAGAAGGTGGATTATGCAGTCATCGAAGTGGGACTGGGCGGCAGACTCGACTGCACCAACGTCATCACCCCTATTCTTTCCATCATCACCAACATCAGCTTCGACCACACCCAGTTCCTGGGCAACACCCTTGCCGAGATTGCCGGTGAAAAGGCAGGAATCATCAAGCCTGGCGTTCCGGTAGTCATTGGAGAATACCTCCCGGAAACCCGACCAGTATTCGAGAACAAGGCGAAGGCTGAGAATGCACCGATTCTTTTCGCCCAGGACTTTGACGTAACCCGTCTGGAAAACAGCGAACCTAGCGATGTGGATATGGAACTCAAGGGTTCCTATCAGGAGCGCAACAAGAAGACAATCCTGACTGCACTTCATATACTGCGCCAAAAACTCGCCATCAGTGATGAAGCCATCCGTGAAGGATTCGCCCATGTATGCGAACTGACTGGTCTGCGCGGAAGATGGGAAAAGCTCAATGACGCTCCCCTCACCATCTGCGATACGGGCCATAATCTCGCCGGCTGGAACTACCTTGCACCGCAGATCAACTCCGTAAAAGCCGAGACAAAGCACATCGTTTTCGGCATGGTGGATGACAAGGATGTGGCGCACGTATTACAACTATTGAAGGAAATGCTGGAAAACCGGGTAAAATACTACTGGACGCAGCCTTCTACCAAAAGAGCCATCCCTGTAGAGAAACTGAGCGAACTTGCATTAAAGCTTGGCTTACACGGAAGTCTATATCATTCTGTAAAAGAAGCATATAATGCAGCTCTAGAAAATGCAGAAAAGGGCGATTTTGTCTTCGTTGGCGGTTCAAGTTATGTAGTGGCAGATTTGCTCTCCTGAAAATTTTTAGTTTTTTTAAATCAAATAATTGCTAAATAATTTGTCACATTCATTTTTTTTTAGTTACTTTGCAGTAGATTACTTTAGAACATAAAGTAGAGTAACTAAAAAAATGACATATTATGAATACAGAACCAGTTAACAAGTGTGGTTTGAAAAGAGAAGATTTTCAGACCACAGTACAGGGAAAGAAGACTGATCTCTTCGTGTTGAGAAACAATCAGGGCAACGAGGTTGCTGTGACGAACTACGGTGGTGCTGTTGTAGCTATCATGATGCCAGACAAGGACGGCAACTATGCCAACCTCGTTCAGGGTCACGACAACATCCAGGACGTCATTAACTCACCTGAGCCTTTCTTGAGCACGCTCATCGGTCGATACGGTAATCGTATTAAGGAGGGTAAGTTCACTCTTCATGGCAAGGAGTATCAGTTGGCATGCAACAATGGCAAGAACCACTTGCATGGAGGTCCTACTGGATTCCACGCACATGTTTGGGATGCTACTCGTATGAGCGACAATGCTGTTGTCCTGAAGTACACCAGCCCATACGGCGAGGAAGGTTTCTCAGGTGAATTGACGGTTTGGGTGGCTTATACCTTGACCGACGACAATGAGTTCGTCATCAAGTATCAGGCAACCACCAACAAGATGACCATCTGCAACCTCACTCACCATGCGTTCTTCTCAATCCAGGGCATTGCTAACCCTACCCCAACAGTTGACAACATCATCTGTCAGGTTAACGCAGACTACTATCTCCCTATAGATGAGACATCTATCCCTACAGGTGAGATCTTGAAGGTAGAGGGTACTCCATTCGATTTCCGCACTCCAAAGCCAATCGGACAGGACATCGATGCAGATGATGAGCAGATTAAGAATGGTTCTGGCTACGACCATAACTATGTATTGAACAAGAAGGAAGAGGGCGAGTTGAGCTTTGCTGCTCGCATCAAGGATCCTGTAAGCTGCCGCACTATGGAGGTTTACACCACAGAGCCAGGTATGCAGATGTACACAGGTAACTTCCTGGCAGACTTCAAGGGTCAGCATGGTGCAACCTTCCCACGCCGCAGCGCAGTATGCTTCGAGGCACAGAAGTTCCCAGACACACCTAACCACCCTTACTTCCCAAGCTGCAAATTGTGTCCAGGTGAGACCTACACCCAGAAGACCATCTACAAGTTTGGTGTAGAGAAATAGGATAAATCACTAATAATCAGATAGGAGTTGCTGCCTCTGAAAGAGAACTTCGAGGCAGCCACTCCTTTTTGCGGTAAAATTCTGACTAGAATAAACATTAAATAATAACAATATCAACTATCAAGTTTAAACAATGGAACAAAACAATGGAAACAACAACGGTCGTGTCATTGCAATCATCACGATGTGTTTTATCTTTGCAATGATCTCGTTCGTAACTAACATGGGAGCACCTTTTGGCAACATCTGGGGCTTCAAGTACTCTTGGGCAGCCATGATGGGTAACTTCATGAACTTCGCCGCTTACCTCTTTATGGGTATTCCTGCAGGTAAGATGATCGAAAACAAAGGTTACAAGAAAACAGCTCTCATCGCACTTGCAGTCGGTACAATCGGCTTGATGATTCAGTACTTATCAAGCATCTTCGGTGACGACATCCCAGTATTCACACTCAGCTCTGGCGCAGTTTGCCTCAACCTCATCATTTATCTGTTGGGTGCATTCATCTGCGGTTTCTGCGTATGTATGCTTAACACAGTGGTAAACCCAATGTTGAACTTGCTCGGTGGCGGCGGTAACCGTGGTAACCAGCTCATTCAGATTGGTGGTACATTGAACTCATTGAGTGGTACTCTTACCCCATTGTTGGCAGGTGTGCTCGTAGGTACAGTTACAGCCAACACCAGTATGAGCGACGTTGCTCCTCTCCTCTTCATCGGTATGGCAGTATTCATCGCAGCCTTCTTCATCATCTGGTTCGTTGCTATTCCTGAGCCAAACATCAAGAAGGAAAACGTGCAGTACGACCACAGTCCTTGGTCTTTCCGTCACTGCGTACTCGGTGTCATCGGTATCTTCTTCTATGTAGGTGTTGAGATTGGTATTCCTGCTCAGCTTATCTTCTACATCAGTAGCATGGACTTCACAGGTGCAGCTTCTGTAGGTGGTGCTTTCGCAGCAGTTTACTGGTTGCTTATGATGTGCGGCCGATTCCTCAGCTCATTCATCAGCGGTGCCGTTTCTACCAAGACACAGATGACAGTAGTATCAACAGTAGCTATCCTCCTGTTGCTCACAGCCATCTTCTTGCCAGAGGCAAATACATTGAACTTCTCTTTGGCAGGTGATTCAGAGATTGCAAGCCTTCTCAAGCTCGACGACCACGGTACTGGCGTTGTAGCATTTACAATCCCTACCAAGTGTGTGCTCATCGCCATCTGCGGTTTGTGTACTTCTATCATGTGGGGTGGAATCTTCAACCTTGCTGTTGAGGGTCTTGGCAAATACACAGCTCAGGCATCAGGTATCTTCATGATGATGGTAGTTGGTGGTGGTGTAATGCCTCTCATCCAGGATGCAGTTGCTAAGGCTGCTGGCCCTATCGCATCTTACTGGGTCATCATCGCCATGATCGCATACATTCTTTTCTATGCGCTCGCAGGTTGCAAGAATGTCAACAAGGACATCCCTGTAGAGTAAATTCCGGAAAATCTATTCCCGGGTGAAGCAAAACTTGATTTATCCGGGAATAACTAATTTATAATCAAATCTTTAATAATAACTTTTTAAACAACAACTATTATGGATATCGAAAAAGTAAGAAGCCGTTTCATCAAGCACTTTGATGGCAAAA
>ERZ1026870.142-NODE-142-length-44238-cov-22.900550_pt1 | contig 44238 bp, 38 predicted proteins | sample MGYA00380165_ERZ1026870 | MGnify/ENA primary metagenome ERZ1026870 (study PRJEB33269, sample SAMEA4719801) | human gut metagenome | biome: human-associated habitat; feature: organic feature; material: feces | place: Cameroon | collected 2013-10 ...
CTCGCAAGGCTGGACTACCTGCGACACAGTATTAACAGCAAGAAAAAGCTTTAACCGGAGGTATTCCCATGAAAAAACGAATTTCTATGATTATGGTTATCTGTCTGTTGCTCTCCCTGACAGCCTGCGGCGTGAACAGCGGAACGAACAGCGATACGGAACCATCCGCAACCCAATCCCAGGCCGAAACGCCGTCCTCCGAACCTGCGGCAGAACCGACAGAAGAAGCCGCTAAAATGCTGGTTGTGTATTTCTCCGCCACCGGCAATACAAAAGCCGTTGCGGAAGAAATCACTCGGCTGACAGGAGCGGATCTGTACGAGATCGTCCCGGAAGTTCCCTACACTGACGAAGACTTGAATTACAACAACAATGACTGCCGTGCCAATCAGGAGATGAATAATGCCTCTGCCCGTCCTGCCATTGGCAGTGAAGCCATGGATGTTTCCTCCTACGATACCGTGTTTATCGGCTATCCTATCTGGTGGGGAACGATGCCGCGGATCATCAATACTTTCCTGGACACGTATGATCTCTCCAGAAAGACAGTGCTTCCTTTCTGCACATCCGGCAGCAGCGGTATTACCCAGTCTGTAACGGATATTCGGGCTGCGGAGCCGGATGCCGATGTGCGGGATGGCCTGCGTGCAAGCGGTGCCAACGACAGCAGCATTGAAAACTGGATCGCGGATAACGGAATTTCTGAATAAGGCGATGCAATATCAAAATAACAGGAGGATTTCAAAATGAAGAAGAATATCGGCGCTAAACTGGCCCTGTATCCCACCCCGCTGGTGGTGGTCGGCACCATGGTAAACGGGAAGCCCAACTGGACTCTGGTGGGGCATCTGGGCATCATCGGCCATGACCGGGTGATGGTGAGCATGAGCGACAGCCATTATTCCAATCAGGGCATCCGTGCGATGAAGACCCTGTCCATCAATATCGTGGATGAAGCCATGCTCAAAGAGGCTGATTATGCGGGGTGCGTCAGCGGGGCAAAAGAGGATAAATCCAAGCTGTTTGCCCATCACATCGCAGATGGCGGCGTACCGATCATTGACGCTGCCCCTGTTTCCATGGCCTGCACGGTTGAGGATGTCTACAAAACGGAAGGCTTTGAGAGCTTCATCTGCAAGATCACAGCCACCTATGCGGAGGAAACCGTGCTGGATGACAGTGGCAGACTGGATTACAGCGTTCTCAAGCCGGTGCTGTTCGAGATGCCCACTTATCAGTATCTGAAAACCGGCGAAGTGTTGGGCCAGTGCATGAGCATGGGAGGGAAGGAAGTATGAAAACAATGGATCAAAAAGAATTCGCCCGTGAAAATGTGTTTGGCTTGGGGGCAGAGAACACGACCTATGGCAAGTATTTCATCGGGAAATCGTATCTGAACCCGCTGACAAATCCGGAAAGCGGCCTTTTCCTGGCAAATGTCACCTTTGAGCCGGGTTGCCGGAACAACTGGCATATCCATCACGCAAAAAAAGGCGGCGGGCAGATGCTGATCTGCACCGCCGGTGAGGGCTGGTATCAGGAGGAGGGCAAAGCGCCGGTGTCGCTGACTGCCGGCACGGTCATTACCATTCCGCCCGAAGTCAAGCACTGGCATGGAGCGAAGAAAGACAGCTGGTTTTCCCATATTGCCGTTGAGGTTCCCGGCGAGGATACCTCCAACGAGTGGTGCGAGCCGGTGACAGAGAAAGAATACTGTGAATTGGAGGAAAGATGAAATGAGCAAGAAACTGGTAGCCTACTTTTCCGCCAGCGGCACGACAAAAAAGGCCGCTGAGCGTTTGTCAAAGGCCACGGGCGCTGACCTGTTCGAGATCAAGCCCAAAGTCCCGTACAGCAGCGCCGACCTGAACTGGATGGACAAAAAGAGCCGCAGCAGTGTGGAGATGAGTGACCCGTCCTCCCGCCCGGAGATTGCCGAGAAGATTCCCAATCTGGCGGACTACGACACGGTGTTCCTTGGCTTCCCCATCTGGTGGTATGTTGCGCCCCGTATTATCAACACCTTTGTGGAGAGCTATGACTTTACCGGAAAGACTCTGGTGCCCTTTGCCACCTCCGGCGGCAGCGGCATGGGAAGAACGGTGGATGAATTGCGAAAACTCTGCCCGAATGCGAATTGGAAAGCCGGTAAAATGGTGAACGGCATATCCGACAAAGCACTTGCGGACTGGGCAAACACGCTTTAAGGAGGGTGCCCCATGGAACTGCAAAAGACTGACCCAGAATTTATGGAGTGCTTCCGGCACTTCGCCTTTGATGAGGTGGTGAAGGAAGAAAACCAGCAGCTTGATGCGCCTACGCGCTATCTGGCAATTCTCGCCGCTTTGATCGGATGCGGCGGCGTGGATGCCTTCCAGGAAATGCTGCCCGCTGCGCTGAAAAACGGTGTTACGCCGGTGATGGTCAAGGAGACCGTTTATCAGGCTGCGGATTACCTCGGCTACGGACGGATGCTTCCCTTTTTGAACGCGACCAATGAGATTTTTGCGCAGATGGAGATTGCGCTGCCTCTGCCCGGTCAGGCTACCACGATCATGAATGACCGGCTGGAAAAAGGTGCAGAGGCGCAGGCCAAGATCTTCGGAGAACACATGAAAGAGGCGTGGAAGAAGGGCCACATCAACCGCTGGCTGGCCGCTAACTGCTTCGGAGATTTTTACACCCGCACCGGTCTTGACCTCCCTCAGCGGGAGATGATCACCTTCTGTTTCCTCATGGCCCAGGGCGGCTGTGAACCGCAGCTCATCGCCCACGCCAAAGGGAATATGAATCTGGGCAACGACAAGGATTTCCTTGTCCGGGTGGTATCCCAGTGCCTGCCCTACATCGGCTATCCCCGCAGTCTGAACGCTGTAAGCGTTTTAGACAAGTGCTGAAATATAAATGGAGGAACGATTATGAACAGGATCACTCTGAACAATAACATTCAAATGCCTATACTATACGGAGGCACAGTATGAATGACATTATTTTGAATAACGGAGTAAAAATGCCGATGCTGGGCTTCGGCACATGGTTTATTGATGATGATAAAGCGGAGGCTGCTGTCAAAGCTGCCGTGGAGATCGGCTATCGCCACATTGATACGGCCCAGGCATATTTCAACGAGGCGGGTGTTGGCGCAGGAGTTAGAAACTGCGGTGTCCCGAGAGATGCGCTTTTTGTCGTGAGCAAGGTTGCGGCAGAGCATAAGACCTATGAAGCTGCTGCAAGATCCATTGACGAGACGCTCAAAAAAATGGGGCTTGATTATCTCGATATGATGATCATACACAGCCCGCAGCCCTGGAATGAATGGCGTGGGGAAAAGCGTTACTTTGAGGAAAACAAGGCGGTCTGGAAAGCGCTTGAGGACGCTTACCGCGCCGGAAAGCTGAGAGCGATCGGCGTCTCCAATTTTCTGATCGACGACCTTGAAAGTCTGCTTCCAAGCTGCGACATCAAGCCTATGGTCAATCAGGTATTGGCTCATATCGGCAATACCCCGATGGAATTGATTCGCTTTTGCCAAAAGCAGGGCATTGCAATGGAAGCCTATTCTCCCATTGCCCATGGTGAGGCACTAAAAAGCACTTCTATTGTTTCCATGGCGAAGAAGTACGGTGTTTCGGTTCCGCAGCTTTGTATTAAATACATTCTTCAGTTGGGGCTTGCCGCACTGCCGAAGGCTTCTACCCCGGAACATATGCGGGATAACGCAAGCCTTGATTTTGAGATTTCCGCTGAGGATCTTTATGCGCTGGGGATGCTTGACTTCAAGGAATACGGCGAACACCGTCATTTCCCCGTATTCAGCGGGAAATAACGGCCATTTCGTATGATGCGAGAAAGGAATCTCCTAATGGAATATACAACTTTAGGAAACACGGATATTCAAATCTCCAAGCTGTGTGTTGGTTGCATGAGCTTCGGCAAGGCAGGGACCATGCACGACTGGACGCTGGATGAAACAGAAACAGAGAAAGTGACCAAACACGCACTTTCTCTGGGCATCAACTTTTTTGATACTGCCAACGGCTACTCTGCCGGAACCAGCGAGGAATATCTGGGACGGGCATTGAAAAAGAACATCGCCCGCGACAAGGTGGTCATTGCCTCCAAGGTCTATTTCAATCCCGGCAGGCTGTCCGCCGGGGCAATTCACCGGGAGATCGACGGGACTTTGAAGCGGCTGGGAACGGATTATCTCGATCTGTATATCATCCACCGCTTTGACTATGACACGCCCATCGAAGAAACCATGGAAGCCCTGAACGATCTGGTCAAAGCCGGTAAGGTGCGTGCGTTGGGTGCCTCCGCCATGTACGGTTATCAGTTCTACAATATGCAGCTCGCCGCCCGTGACCACGGCTGGGCGCAGTTTCAGACCATGGAGAATCACTACAATCTGCTCTACCGGGAGGACGAGCGGGAATTGATTCCCATTTGTAAGCAAATGGGCGTCTCCCTCATGCCCTACAGCCCGTTGGCGGCGGGACATCTGACCCGCCCCCAGTGGAACACAGATACCCTGCGCAGCCAAACCGACCGGGTGGCTATGGGTAAGTATGACCGCACTGAGGAGCAGGATATGCAGATCGTCCTGCGGGTACAGGAACTGGCGGAGCGGTACGGCGTGAAGATGCAGCAGATCGCGCTGGCATGGCATTGGGCAAAGGGCGTCGCTGCGCCTATCGTCGGCGCAACCAAGGCGCGGTATCTGGATGATGCTGCGGGTGCGCTGGCAGTCACGCTGACGGCGGAGGATATCGCCTATCTGGAGGAACCCTACCTACCTCACCGCGTTGTGGGAGCCATTGACCGGAATCCTGCGGATGGGGTTATGCTGCTGGATGAGAAAAAATAACTTATTGCAGAAGAATATCTTTTAAAAAAGGACAGAACCTCTATCCTATTCGTGGAATAAGGTTCTGTCCTTTTTTATTTTCAAGGCGTGGTATCCCCACTGTGATTTTACAGTTTGGATACTCACGGACGCAGAAAATTCGGGAGGTTTCCAAAGGAGGGCAGCGCCCGCCTTTCGGCTCTGGGTCATCCAAAAGGGGCGAGAGCATCCCTGTTGGCATAGGGTATCCAAAGGGAAACAGCGTTGCCCTTGGCAGGGGTATCCAAAGGGGACAGCGTCCACCTTGGCACACGATTTTGCTCTGCAAAGTCTAGTGTGTTATACCTTTGCTTCCGGCTGACGCGGGAAAGGGGCTGGCTTCGCCATCTGCTTTACGGGCAGATAGCGGTTGACAGACACTTTTCTGCGGCAGTAGGACAGGCGGATTTTGTGACACCAAGGTGACACAAATGCAGGATTTTTGAAAAACAAAATCCGACTGGCCGGAGAAGGAAGTGAAGGTATATACAGCCCTCGTCCCGCCACAGCGTTGCCTTTGTTTCAGCGTTTCTTTCGTTTTCCTTTGCCGTGGGTCATGGTCGTTTTCCCGCGCTGGTTGATGGGACTTTTCATGTGCTTGGACTTTTTGAGGATTCCAATCAGCGAGACAAACTCTTCTTTCGTGAGCGTGTCGTAATCAATACCAAGTGTTGCAAGGTACGCGCGGATTTTCTTTTCCTCGGAGCTGCCCTCAAAATGTACGGCCTCTATCAACTGCTTCTGCACAGCGGCGGCAGACAGCTCATCGTCCGCGGTCAGAGCATCCGTCCTGTGTTCCTCCCGGATGTCCCGCAGGATGCTGCTCAGATCGTCCGCAACGAGATGCCCGAAATATTCTTCCTCTTGTATCTGCGTCGCTTTCAGAGTATGGAGGTACAGATCGTTAGCTTCCTCGCCATGCTCCACCAGAACCATCTGGCGGGTAGCTTCCAGAACCGTATTCATATCCTTGATCCGCATATCTGCGATCCGGTCAACGTAAATTTCCGCATCCAGCATAAGCCGCTGGAAATCCTTATGGCAGATCAACTCCGACAGCAGCCGGTGGTTGAACTTGCCTGTTCTTAATACATCAATCGAAGCATCACTCAAATGCAGCTCATGCAGAGCTGTGTTTGGGTGATTTTTTGTTTCCGTCCGCCCCATCAGATAGTCGCAGGAAACGCCGTAATAGTCCGCCAGCAACAGAATGCTGTACGGGCTGATGTCCTTGCCGTTATCTGATTCATATTTGCCAAGTGCGGATTTCGAGATACCCACTTCGTTGGAAAGCTGTTCCAAGGTCAGCTTTCGCTCTACTCGTAAATCTTTCAACCGTTCTCCGATTGTCAGCTTGACTTGCATACAGCAGCCTCCGTTTCCATTTTCCTGTATTATATCATGCTTTTCCGTTTTATGTCTCAAAGCGTGGAAAATTTCAACTTCTACCCCACTTTTCCTACCTCTTGGATATACGGGAAAGGGCCTGTTTTCTTACTAAAATTTAGCCATAACCTACGCAGCACCTTGAAAATTTCATGACCGTCCGATGAGGATATGCTTTCCGGAAAAGTACCGCATTCCGCGTGCCAAGGAAGAGACAACGCCGGGGTAAGAACTCGGGCAGGAACGGCATCGGGCAGAACGGCGAAGTTCAATTATTTTATAGGAGGAAACAGGTATGGATTTATTTACACAAATCAAGATGGCAGTTTCCGTGAAGGAGGCTGCCGAATACTACGGATTGGAAGTAAACCGTGGCAACATGGTCTGCTGTCCCTTCCACAATGACCGTACACCCAGCATGAAGCTGAATGAGGATTACTTTTACTGCTTTGGCTGTGGGGCAACTGGTGACGTGATCGACCTTGTGGCAAAGCTGTTCAACCTGAGCAGCTATGACGCAGCGAAAAAGCTGGCGTATGACTTTGGGATCGACCCGGTCAAGCCCCCGGCCGCGGCAGCGCTGCGGAAGCCGAAATATCCGCTGGCAAAGGCGTTCCAGAAAGAGGAACTACATTGTCAGCGGATATTGTACGATTATCTGCATCTTCTGGAAAACTGGAAGGTGCAGTGCGCACCCGAAACACCGGAGGATACTCTTGATGACCGTTTTGTGGAAGCCTGCCAGATGCTCGATTATATCGAGGATCTGACAGATATTTTAACCTTTGCGGAGTTGGAGGCTCGTGTGAAAACTGTGGATATGCTTCAAAAGGACGGCATGATCGACCGACTGGAAGAACGCCTGAAACGGACGGCAAAGGAGGTGGATGCCCGTGACGAAACGGAAATCGGCTAATTTAGATGCGCCCATCTGGTTTGACGGCACCAATATCAATGAGGCGCTGTTTTGCGGCGAGTTTCTGAGCAGCCGGAAAATCATCTATGCCAACGGTGCATTCTTTACGCCGGACGGCAGAGTGACCGATGATCTGCCGCTTCGCGGCGAAATCTACGAAGAACTGAAATGCTGCGCCGTGAACAACATCCCCCGCAAGATCACCAACATTCTGGAAGTGATGAAGCTGGCGGCTCATGTAGATGATTTCGTGCCGGAGACGGACAAAATTCATCTGGCAAACGGCACATTGACATTGGATGGCAACTTCACCGAGGGCAGACCTGATATTGTGCGGAGCAGACTGCCGGTAGCATACCGCCCGGATGCCTCAGCACCTGCCCTCTGGCTTTCTTTTCTGGATGGGCTTTTGTATGCGGAGGACATTCCCACCTTGCAGGAGTTTATTGGCTATTGTCTGATTCCCAGCAATAAGGGGCAGCGAATGATGGTGATTAAGGGAAACGGCGGCGAGGGAAAGTCACAGATTGGCGCAGTGCTGGGCGCACTGCTCGGCAGCAACATGAAGGACGGCAGTATCGGCAAAATCTCCGAAAACCGGTTTGCCCGTGCCGACCTGGAACACATTCTGCTGTGCGTGGATGACGATATGCGGATGGAAGCACTGCGGCAGACCAACTATGTGAAGTCCATCGTGACTGCCCAAGGTAAGATGGATCTGGAACGAAAGGGCAAGCAGAGCTATCAGGGATGGATGTTTGCCCGCCTGCTGGCATTCTCCAATGGCGATCTGCAAGCGCTATATGACCGAAGCGACGGATTTTACCGCCGCCAGCTTGTACTGACCACCAGGGAAAAGCCTGTGGGACGGATAGATGATCCCGACCTTGCGGAGAAAATGAAAGCTGAAGCCGAGGGCATTTTCCTGTGGGCGTTTGAGGGCTTGCAGCGACTTGTTGCCAACAACTTCAAATTCACAGAAAGCCAGCGCACACAGGATAACCGGGAGGCGGTCAAACGGGACAACAACAACGTCTTTGATTTTCTGGAATCAGAGGGCTATATCCGGCTGAAAGCAGACTGTACCATCAGCTCTAAAGACTTGTACGAAATTTACCGGATGTGGTGTGAGGAAAACAATCTGACACCGCTAAAGCGCCGCAGTTTCAGTGAGAGTGTGATTGCGAACCAAAGCAAGTACAATCTTGAATACTGCAACAAAATCACAAATGCCGCCGGTCGGCGGGTCTGGGGCTTCTTCGGGATTGAAGCGATTGCCAGACCCAATATAAATGGGTTTTCCGACATTTCGGAGCATACGTACGTACCGGAGGACTGGCGATGATTTTTCTTCGACTGTGCTGTGTACGTATGTACGCAGCGTTTTGCCCCAAATACCGCTATATAGGAAGAATGCTGATCGGCAGAGCCTATATTTGGGGGGCGTGAATCAAGACAAGTGAAATCCGCAAAGAATTTGACCGTTGACAGAAATAGCTTCACGGAATCGCGCTGCTCGGAACAGCGTACCGGCATTACGAAAAAGTGTGCATCTGCACGGTTTTATGAAATGCCACACGGCTTCGTAAAGTCGATACCCCTCACCTATGAAGAGGGCATCGACCGCCGCGTTTTTAGCGGATTTGAGCAGAACAGATTTTTACACCAGACAGCGAAGCGGATGCGCCGAATGGCGTGCTGGCATCGCTTTTTCATGATCTGAATTTGGGAGGATTTTTGAATATGAATGTACGCAATGAAATCAAGGCGCAGATCGTCCGCGCCGGTTTTACGATGCAGGAGGTTGTCGATCTTCTTCATGACGAATATGGCTGGTCTGACAGCGTTTCCAACCTGTCTGCCAAGCTGCAAAGGGAGAGCATCCGATATAAAGAAGTCATGGAGCTGGCTGATGCGCTGGGCTATGACCTCGTATGGCAGAAACGGAGGGAGAAATAAATGAGTAAGCCGCAGTTTGCCATTCTCCGCTTTGCCAAGTACAAAGGGCCGGAGATTTCCAATATTGAGGCGCACAATGAGCGCACAAAAGAGAATTACGCCAGCAATCCCGATGTGGACACGTCCCGCAGTCACATCAACTTCCATCTGGTGACGCCGCAACGCAAATATCGCGCGGAGTCCGAAAAGCAGATCGCGGAAGCGGGCTGCCGCACGCGGTCTGACAGCGTGCGCGTGGTGGAGGCTCTCGTGACAGCCAGCCCGGAGTTTTTCAAGGGCAAGAAAAAGGCCGAGGTCAAAGCCTATTTTCAGGAGGCGCTGGACTTTATTCGGGAACACCAAGACCCGAAAACGATCATATCCGCCGTGGTGCATATGGACGAGAAAACGCCCCATATGCACCTTTGCTTTGTCCCGCTGACGGCGGACGGGCGGCTCAGCGCCAAGGAAATCGTCGGCAACAAGAAGAAGCTGACACAGTGGCAGGACAGGTTCTGGGAGCACATGGTCAGAAAATATCCCGATCTGGAGCGCGGCGAAAGCGCCAGCAAAACCGGACGTGACCATATCCCGCCGCGGCTGTTCAAGGAGGCCGTCCATCTGAACCGGATGAAGGAGCAGATACTGAAACTGATGACTGATACCAATCTTCTTAATAAAAAATCGAAAATGGAAGAGCTGGAGGCATTGTTGAACAAATATGTTCCAGCAACAGAAGCTCTGCGGACGAAGCTCAGAAAATATGATAAGGCGTACAAAGCGCTTTCTGATGAGAACAGCGCACTGGAAGCGGAATTACAAACAGCAAAAGATACCAGCAAGGAAAGAATTGCGGACCGACTGAAATACGGAAAAACGGAGCAGGAGCTTTGCGAACTTCATGCTCTGATAGACAACATGCCACCGGAAATTGTAGCTGCTTATAGGAGAAAAACGACAGGATTGCAGAACGAACGTTGAGGATAGCTTATGAACAATGAATTGATGAGAGACGAAAACTTCATTCGTTGTTCTACGATGATCGCCGAACTGCTGATGAAGTATAAATTGATGGAAACAGAAGAAGACCAAGAGGGCTGGATGCAAGAGGCATCCAGCCCTCTTCTTTTTTTGCTGCGGCTATTGAAAAGCTTTCTGTCATCGTTTATACTATTTGAAGTAGATGTTTATTGCTGACAAAATGGAACGAAGGAGGTACTGTCCATGGAAAACGCATACATATATACACGTGTTTCAACTTTGATACAGGTGGACGGTTTTTCTCTTGAGGCACAGGAAGCGGAAATTAGAGCTTTTGCGGAAGCACGCAAGATCAATATCGTCGGGAAATATACGGATGAAGGCAAATCCGGCAAGAATGCCGAGCATCGTCCTGCCTTTACGCAGATGATGGAGGATATTCGGAGCAAGAAGGACAACATTCGTTATGTTCTTGTTTTTAAGCTTTCCCGTTTTGCCAGAAACACCAGTGATACCGCAAGGTATCTTCAGGAACTTTCAAGCTATGGAATCGGTCTTTTGGGGATCAAGGACGGAATCGACACTTCAACCGTTACCGGTAAGATGATTGCAAATATTATGGGAGCTGTTGCGGAAGTCGAGCTTGAGAACATTCATGAACAGACGCTTGCCGGAAGACAGCAAAAAGCCAGAAGCGGTCTCTGGAACGGAGCGCAGGCCCCGTTCGGATATTCTTTGAAGGATAAAAAACTAATGATATATCCGAAAGAGGCGGAAACGGTCAAGGAGATTTTCCGGCTCTACACAGAGGAAGGACAGAGCATCAGCTACATTGCAAAGAAACTTAATGATGAAAACATCCAGCGTGAGCAGCGCGGAAATGTTAAAATCTCTGGCTTTACAGATAGAACCGTCCGTATCATTCTCAGCAATCCGGTTTATGCAGGTATGATCTCCTACGGTCGCCGCCATACAGTAAAAGTTGAGGGAAAGAACAACGAAACGAAGGTTGTGAAGCAAGACGATGAAAGCAAGGTTATTCTTGTGGATGGCGTGCATGAACCGATTGTCAGCAAGGAGACCTTTGCAAAAGCGGAAGAGCGGCTGAAAAAGAATGTCGCCCATCGAAAGACCAGAAGTGACAGTACGACCGTTTATCCACTGACCGGTCTGATCAGATGTCCAGACTGCGGAAAAAACATCTTTGGTTATACTGCACCGCCAAGGAAAAAGAAAAACGGAAAAGAAGGTTATTATCCGAGATATATTTCCTACCGGTGCATATCCGGTAGAGATAGGAACGGGATCAGCTGTTCTCTTGCCAACAAGTATTACAGCGGCACCAAACTGGAAACCGAGGTGAAGGAAGTCATATCCTCCATGGTGACAATCCCGGAGTTTGTAGAGCTTATTTCTCAAAAGATTGATATCCAGACAGATGTAAATTCTCTGCGAAAGAAGCAAACAGCAATCCGAAATGAGATCACGAAATACAACGGCAATCTGCTCCAGACCGAAAAGAGACTGACGGAGCTTGACATTGCGGATAGGCACTATCAAAATAAGGTAGACAGTCTGAACCGTATCCTGGATGACTTGTATGAAAAGATTGAGGATACACAGACAAGACTTGATGAAGTAAATCAGGAAATCACTATGGTTGAAAAGTCGGCCATGACGAAAAAATCCATCTTTGAAATGCTGGAAGGCTTCAGCAAGTACTACGATGTCATGTCGCCGGAGGATAAAAAGGCATTGTTGCAGGCTATGGTTTCGTTCATAGAGCTGTATCCGGAAAAGCGGGATGACAAGCATCTGATAAAGACGATCCATTTCACCTTCCCTGTTACGTACGACGGTGAAAGTGGAGCATTATTTGTCAGAACTAATGAACAGCAAGTTGAGACGGTATGTGCATTGTCCAAACTGGATATCCACGGCAAAAAGCCGTCCGGGAGACGTTGAAGCTTTTTTATCGCGAGTCAAAAAAATGGTGTGACATTCAAACAGCATATTTGCGATATGCAATGCAACGCTGTTGCATTAAAAAGTTGAATTGCTAGTTGAATGAAAATAAGCGGTTCCAGGTTGAGAAAAGTTTTGCGGAGTGATATACTAATATTGTATTGTACCCGGACAGGGGTGTCAGTTCACAGAGCGAGATAATTTGTAATGGATGGCTATTTCTTTATTTTAACGACCATTGATCTTTTTGTGCTTGGCTTTATGTGCCTTCTTACAAAGCTGAGCGAATCTTTGAATAAAAAGCAGAAGCGCGGGTTCTTTCTGGCCTTTGCGCTGATCGCGGCGATCTCGGTGCTGGAGGTCATCACCATTGTGGTAGACAGCACACCGCCGGGCTACCGCTGGCTGAATATTTTGTCCAACTATCTGGGCTTCGGGCTGACACCGGCGGTGGCGCTGTGCCTTGTATATGTGCTGGACAAAAAATCCGTCACCCGGCGCGGGTTCAAGGCAGCGGTCTGCTGCGAGGGTGTGTATCTGCTTTTTCTGGCGGCAACGCTGCCCTATGGGCCGGTGTTCTCGGTGAGCAGGGAGAACCTCTACGCCCGGGGTGAGTACTTCTATATTTATGTCGTTATGTATTATGTCTCCATGCTGTACCTTATGGTGGCTACGGTGCGTACGGCGGCGGTCTTTCAGAACCGCAGCCGCACGCTGATCTACCCGCTGATCCTTTTTCTGGGCGCGGAGACTGTGATCCAGATCGCGCTGCCGGCGCTGCACGTCACATGGCTGTGCGTCACCCTGCTGTCGGTGCTGTATTATATCTATTGCAGCGAGATGTGGAACCAGCTGGACGCGCTGACCGGACTTTTGAACCAGAACAGCTACCTGAACCGCACCGCCGAGATGCGCCGCAGCGGCGGGGTGCTGGTGGTGTTCGATGTGGATGACTTCAAGCAGATCAACGACCGCTACGGCCATTTACAGGGGGACGTCTGCCTTGCCGAGATCGCAGACTGCATCAAAAAAGCCTACGCCCGCTGCGGCTACTGCTACCGTATCGGCGGCGATGAATTCTGCGTGCTGCTGAAGGACGAAGCAAGCGAAGCCTGCTGCGCAGCAACGCTGCAAACTCTGCTGGCAGAGCGGCGCAAGACGCTTGCTATTTTGCCGACGGTCTCCCTTGGCTCTGCCGTCTTTTCCGGGGAGGACGTGGTCGCAGTGAAGGACCGTGCCGACCGCGCGCTCTACTGTGCTAAAAAGGAACAGAAGGCCCGCGCCGCAGCGGCAAAGCACGCAGGCGGAGAGCGGACAGCCTGAAGCCCTGCCTGCACACTTTATAAACGGAGGAACACCGATGAACACAGACTGGAACAGCCCGCAGGGCGATTTTGATACTGCTGAAAAGCAGGGGGAGCTGCTGATGCTGCTCAGCCGACAGCAGGTCACCGTGCACACATGGGATGACCCGGACTTTGATTACATGGAGGAGCAGGATCTGGCGCTGGTGGTGCAAAGCCCCTCCGGCACAGAGGATCTGCTCATTGAGCTGTGCGGGGAGTTCTCGGTATTTTTTGAAAAGTGGCACGGCGAGTACGCCGCCACCGCCGAGGGCTACACGCAGCTGCAGCAGGACATTACAGCCATTCTGGACGGCAAGGCAGGCGCACTGAGCCTGTACACGGAGAACGGCTGGCAGGGCACGGTGCTGTGCACCGAGCTGCCCGGCGCAGAGGACGCCGGAGCCGCTGCGGTGCTCAAGCGCTGCTGGCAGACGGCAAAGCCGGACGCCGCCCTGCCTGCGGGCAGTCGGCTGGAACTGGTGTGCTGGGACCCGGCACAGAACCGGAAAGCGCAGCTCCCGGCGGAATAATAGAGAAAAAAGGTCGCTGCACGTATTTGCGCAGCGACCTTTTTTCTTTGGCTAGAATTCAAAAGAATTTTTTATAGATGCTGGAAGTCGCATAGGGTAGCATCCTCGCCCTCTCCGTCACCTACGGTGACACCTCTCCCAAAGGGAGAGGCCTTGGCAAAGAGATGAAGCTTATGTGGACTGCCAAAGGCTCTCCCTTTGGGAGAGCTGGCAAATCCATAGGATTTGACTGAGAGGGCGAGCTTGCTAAAAAATCGCTGCAATAAAAGGTATGTAGAACTTTATACAATTTGTTGTTTCTTTTTGTAATTTGCCATATAGTTTGCGATTGCGGAAGCCGCAGCGCCCAAAACGATGCCCAGCACTGCGCCGCCGAGGATATCGGTGGGGAAGTGCACATAGAGGTACAACCGGGTAAAGGCGATAAAGGCTGCCAGCACCAGCGCGGGCGCGCCCAGCTTTCGGTTTTGCAGCCAGAGCGCGTAGGCTGCCGCCACCCCGGAGGCAGTGTGTCCGGAGGGGAAGGAGTGTCCGTGCGGACGCGCCACCAGCATGGTGATGGAGGTGTTGAGATCACAGGGGCGGGGGCGGGCGAACAGCGGCTTGAGGAAGAAGTGCCCCGCCGCCATGTACAGCACCAGCGCCACCGCCATGGCAAAGCCCGCTCTGCGGGTGCGTCGGAAGAGCAAAAGCAGCAGGGTGAAGGCGATCCAGATCTCGCCGTGAGCACCGGCGTAATCAAAAAAGATGGAGATCACGTTCATTACCGGGTTGCGGAACTGGTACAGCCAGTCCAGAAAAGCAAACTCAAAGGGCATGGGTTCCTCCTTTTGGGCGGTGAAAGAGCGGATTTTTTATACAATATAGCATATAAATATTAAAAAAATACAGAATGCGCTGTAAATTTGCCTTTATGGCAGAGGAAAATCGGTCTCCGGCTGCTCCATCTGTTCCAAGGTGGGGTAGCTGTCGATGGCACCGTGGTGCTGCACGCTGATAGCGCAGAAGCGGTTGGAAAAAATCAGATACTCGGTCAGGCGCTTGCGGGAAAGCTTTGGCAGCTCGGCGGCGGTCACGCCGTCCCGCTGCAGCTGCCACAGGAACGAGCCGATAAAGCCGTCTCCCGCGCCAGCGGTGTCCACCGCCGCCACCTTGGGGCTGCGGGCATGGGCGCTGGCGGTGCGGGTATAGGCGCGGGCACCCTTGCTGCCGCAGGTGTACAGTACCAGCTGCACATCTCCGGTAAAGAGCGCGGGCAGCGCGGCTTCAATATCCTCCGTGCCGGTGAGGAAGGGCAGCTCCTCGTCCGAAAGCTTCAGGATATGGGTCAGGGGGAGAAACTGCCACACGGTCTGACGCAGTTGCTCCCGGTCCGGCCAGAGAGGGAAGCGGAGATTGGGGTCAAAGCTGAGGATGGCTCCCGCCTCCCGCGCGGCAGTAATGGCAGCCAGATGGGCGTAGCGCATGGGGCTGTCCACCAGCGAGACGCTGCAAAAATGCAGAGCAAAGGCCTGCGAGAACCAGCCCGGATCGATCTGCTCCGGGGCGTACAGCAGGTCTGCGGAGGGCTTGCGGCAGAAGCTGAAGGTGCGCTCGCCGTTTTCTGCTAAGCTGACGAAGGCCAGCGCGGTGCTGGCTTTGCTGGTAAATTCCAGATGGGAAAGCTCCACGCCGCATCCAGCCAGCGCCCGGGCGATCTTGTGGCCAAAGGGGTCGTCGCCCAACTGACTCAGCAGCGCACTGCGCCCGCCCAGCCGGGCAGCGGCGGCACAGACATTGGCCGGAGCGCCGCCCACCCGGGGGCTGAAGGCGGGGACTTCGTCAAAGCTGCACCCCACCCGGGAGGGGATCATATCGATCAGCGCTTCGCCGATGGAAAATAAGATCCTGTCGGACATAGGGCTTCTTCCTTTCTGCATTCAGGTGTGCCGCAGGGTGCGGCAGTGTACAGTATACACCCGCAGGGCGCTGTGCGCAACTGCTTCTTTTATACGGTAATGGGCGGGTTTTGCGGTTGACTTGCGGCGGCAGATATGCTACAATTTCCAGACGTATGCAACAACAGGAAAAGGAAAAAGTGTATGGATCTGACAAAACAGTTCTTTAAATATGTCTCGCAGAATATTTTCGGCCTGCTGGGCACTTCGTGCTATATTCTGGCCGATACCTATTTTATTGCGCAGGCTGCCGGCACAGACGGCGTTACCCTGCTCAACCTCTGCCTGCCCATCTACAACTTTATTTTTGCCATTGGCTCCATGATCGCGCTGGGCTCGGCGACCCGCTACGCCATTGCCAAGGCACAGAACGATGCCCGGGGACAGCGGTATTTCTCCAACGCCATCCTGTGCGCCGTACTGGCGTCTATCCCGTGGATGCTGGCGGGTGTCTTTGCGCCCGGGGCGCTGCTGCGGCTCATGGGCGGCGATGCGGGCATCGTGGCGCTGGGCATTCCCTACGCCCGCATTTTTCTGCTGTTCACCCCGTTTTTTATGTGCAACTACATCGTGTCGGCCTTTGTCCGCAACGACGGCGACCCCTCCCTTGCCATGGTGGCGACCTTGAGCGGCAGTCTGTTCAATGTGGTGTTCGACTATATCTTCATGTTCCCCCTAGGGCTGGGGCTGGCCGGTGCGGCGCTGGCAACGGCGGTGTCGCCTATTATAAGCATCGCCATTTGCAGCCGCCACTTCTTTAAAAAGGAGAACACCCTGCAATTCGTGCGGCAGCTGCCCTCGGCAAGGCTGCTGGGGCAGAGCTGTCAGCTGGGCATCTCCGGCTTTGTGGGCGAGCTTTCCTCCGGCGTGACCACCACGGTGTTCAACTTTCTGCTGCTGGGGCTGGCGGGTAACGTGGGCGTAGCAGCCTACGGCGTGGTGGCAAACTTTGCGCTGGTGGCTACCGCCATCTTCAACGGCGTGGCGCAGGGCGCACAGCCGCTGGTGAGCTGCTGCTACGGCAAGAACGACCGCGCCGGGGCGCGGAAACTGCTGCTGCTGGGCAGCGGCACCGTGCTGGTGCTGGCGGCGGTGCTGTACGCTGCGGTGTTCGGCCTGACCGATCCCTTTGTAAGCTGGTTCAACAGCGAAAACTCGGTGCAGATGGCGCAGTACGCCCACACCGGGATGCGGATGTACTTTGTGGGCTACTTCTTTGCGGGCTTCAACATCATGGCGGCGGGCTATCTGAGCGCCGTGAACCGCCCGGCGGAGGCTTCCATCACCTCCATCTGCCGGGGCATGGTGGCCATCGTTGCCTGTTCGCTGGTGCTCAGCGCGGTGTTCGGGATGCCGGGTGTATGGGCGGCCTTCCCGGCCTCGGAACTGCTCACCGCGCTGCTGACCCTGTTTCTGCTGCGCAGAAAAGAGAGCGGAAAAGCTTAAATATACATCTCCTGTTCCCGCATGGTCTCCTCGGGTGTAAGCCCGGCCTGTGCGGCGCGACCGGTCAGTGCCCGCCATTGTGCAGGGGACTGGCCGGTTTCTTTTTTGAATACCCGGCACAGGTAGTTGGCCCCGGAAAAGCCGCACAGGCTTGCCACCACGTCCAGCGTGTACTCCCGGTGCAGCAGCAGCCGCTGCGCGGCTTCGATGCGCACGGTGGTCAGGTATTTGCCAGGCGGCACGCCCACGGCGGCGGTAAAGGTGCGCACAAGATGGCTTTTGGAGACGCCCAGCCGCTCGCTGAGCTCCTCCACGCCGTACAGCCCCGCGTAGTTGGCGCGGATATCCTCAATGGCGGCCTGCACCAGCGGCGGCAGGGCTGGCGCGGCGCTGTCGGCATCCGCCAGTTCGCACAGCAGGGCAAAGACCAGCTGGCTGCGGGCACGGCTGTGGGTGGGCTTTTCCTCGGCAAGCCGCCCCATCAGCTCAGCGGCGGCAGGGCAGGTCTCGCCTTTGGCAAGATAGGGCAGCTCCCGCAGGCCGTTCAAAAACTGCGTGCTGGCCTGCCCGGTCAGCTGGACGCACAACAGGTGACAGCTGTCCTCCGGGGTCAGGGTAAGCGGGGCACGGCTTAAAATCAGGTGCCCCGCTGCAGCGGACTGCGGCGGCAGCACCAGCACAGAGCCGGAAGGCGCAGCCGATGCCCCGGGCAGGGAAGCTGTGCATCTGCCGCTGGAAACAAGGCAGACCCACAGCCCCTCGCCGGTCAGGGTGCGGGGCGCGGAAAGCTGCACGTCCAGCAGTGCAGCCGGTGCGGCGATGGTGTTCCAGTCAAACAGCAATATCTGACACCTCTAATCAATAAAATGCTATTTTATATCACAAAATTATCTGTTATTATAGTACCAACGAAACAACACGCCGTCAAGGGCGTGAAACACCAAATATTTACGGAGGATAACGATTATGGCTTCCATTAGCTGCCAGCACATCTACAAGATCTATCCGGGCGCAACTGCCCCGTCTGTTACCGACTTCAACCTGGAGATCCAGGATAAGGAGTTCATCATCTTCGTCGGCCCCTCTGGCTGCGGCAAGTCCACCACCCTGCGTATGATCGCCGGCCTGGAGGAGATCTCCAAGGGCGAGATGTACATCGGCGGCCGTCTGATCAACGACGTTCCCCCGAAGGATCGTGATATCGCCATGGTGTTCCAGAGCTACGCTCTGTACCCCCACATGACCGTTTACAAGAACATCGCTTTCGGTCTGGAGCTGCGCAAGACCCCGAAGGACGAGATCGACAAGCGCGTGCACGAGGCTGCTAAGATCCTGGAGATCGAGCACCTGCTGGACCGCAAGCCCAAGGCTCTGTCCGGTGGTCAGCGTCAGCGTGTTGCTCTGGGTCGTGCAATGGTTCGTAACCCGGCAGTCTTCCTGCTGGACGAGCCCCTGTCCAACCTGGATGCTAAGCTGCGTACCTCCATGCGCACCGAGATCATCAAGCTGCACAAGAAGCTGGCTACCACCTTCATCTACGTTACCCACGACCAGACCGAGGCTATGACCATGGGCGACCGTATCGTGGTTATGAAGGACGGCATCATCCAGCAGGTCGATACCCCGCAGAACCTGTACGATATGCCCTGCAATATGTTCGTTGCAGGCTTCATCGGCAGCCCCCAGATGAACTTCCTGGACGGCACCCTGATCAAGAAGGGCGATCTGTACGGTGTTGATCTGGGCGGCGATGTGATCCCCCTGCCCAAGGAAAAGACCGCCGACGGCAAGCTGGATTCCTACGTTGGCAAGAAGATCAAGATGGGCATCCGTCCCGAGGATATCGACGACGAGCCCGAGTTTATGGCAAAGCACACCGACTGCCAGCTGGATGCTCAGGTCGATGTTTCCGAAATGATGGGCGCTGAGATCTACCTGTATCTGGAGTACAAGGGCAACAAGATGACCGCTCGCGTTGCTCCCACCTCCAAGGCTCGCAACGGAGACACCGTCCGCGTTGCTTTCGATCCTCACAAGATCCACCTGTTCGACATCGAGACCGAGCTGACCATCCTGAACTAAGATTTAGCAAAGATCATTTTTGATCCTCCTATCATACGAAAGACCGCCGAGGGGAAACCTTCGGCGGTCTTTCGTTTCAGTGCAGCCTGCTTGCCCCAAAACCTTGCGCTGTTCTCTTGACATTGGATGGAGATATGGGTAATATATGTATCGTATCAAACAGTTCCACATCGAACGATCTGACCGAAACAGAGGAAAAACATTATGTGTACACAGCACCCTATTGAAGAACACTGCAAGCTGGACCCGCCGTGGGAGGGGCCGCAGGTCATCCCGGCACAGATCCGGCGGGTGGATAACCTGATCTTCCGCAGGATCAACCAGTTTGCCCGTGCCAACGGGGTGGAACAGGCTACCCCTATGCACGGATGGATCATCGAGTATCTTTACCGCCACCGGGAGGAGCCGGTGTTCCAGCGGGATATCGAGCAGGAATTCTCCATCACCCGCTCTACTGTGACCAACATTTTGCAGCTGATGGAGCGCAAGGGCTATATCCGGCGGCAGAGCGTGCCGCAGGATGCCCGGCTCAAGCAGCTGGTGCTCACCGAGGAGGGCATCCACTTCCACGAAAAGACCATGCTCTCCTTCCACCAGACGGACGACTATGTAGCCAGCCTGCTGACCGAGGAGGAGAACGCCGAGCTGCTGCGGCTGCTGAACAAGCTGCGGGAAGCGTTGAAATAACCGCCTTTTCCGTCAAAGCACCGAAAAATGGCTTGTTAAATTAGTAATTATGAACATTTTACGAAACGGCTTGACATTTAAATTGTTTTGTATAAAATTGTTTCGTACCAAACAAATAAATTCAAACAGGAGGAAACTCAGATGATCAAAAAGCTTGTGTCGCATCTGGGCGAGTATAAAGCCGCCTCGATCAAGACACCGCTCTTTGCGGCTCTGGAAGCCATTATGGATGTGCTGCTGCCCACCATCATGGCCTTTATCATCGATCAGGGCATTGAAAAGGGCGATATGAACGCCATCATCCGCTATGGCCTGCTTACCTTTCTGGTGGCAGCCATTGCGCTGGTGCTGGGCGTGCTGGCGGGCAAATACGCAGCCGAGGCATCCACCGGCTTTGCCGGAAATCTGCGCGATGCCATGTATGAAAATATCCAGCATTACTCTTTTTCCAACATCGACAAATTCTCCACGGCGGGTCTTGTCACCCGTATGACTACCGACGTGACCAACGTGCAGAACGCCTTCCAGATGATTTTGCGGATGTGCGTGCGCGCCCCGGTGCATCTGGTGTTTGCAATGTTCATGGCTGTGGTCATCGGCGGCCCGCTGTCGCTGGTGTTCGTGGTGGCAGTGGCCTTTCTGGTGGCGGTGCTGGCTGCCATCATGATCCCCACCTTCCGCATCTTTGACCGGGTATTCAAGAACTACGATAACCTCAACGCCTCGGTGCAGGAGAATGTCTCTGCCATCCGCGTGGTCAAAAGCTTTGTGCGCGAGGGCTTCGAGAACGAAAAATACACCGCCGCCTGCGAGAGCTTGTACAAGCAGTTCGTCAACGCCGAAAGCCGCCTGAGCTTCAATAACCCCGCCATGCTGGTGGCAGTGTACGGCTGCAACATCGCGCTGAGTTGGTTCGGCGCAAAATATGTGCTGCACGGTGCCATTACCACCGGTCAGCTGAACGCCCTGTTCGGCTATATCATGAACATCCTCATGGCACTGATGATGCTGAGCATGGCCTTTGTCATGATCGCCATGTCCGCCGCCTCTGCCAAGCGTATCGTGGAGGTGCTGGACGAGCACACCGACCTGCCCCCGGCAAAGCAGCCGGTGCAGCAGGTGGCAGACGGCAGCATCGAGTTCGACCATGTCACCTTCAAGTATAAACACGGCAGCGGTCAGCCGGTGCTGAACGATATCAGCTTTACCATCCAGCCCGGCGAGACACTGGGCATCATCGGCGGCACCGGCAGTGCAAAATCCAGTTTGGTGCAGCTGATCCCCCGTCTGTACGATGCCGAGAGCGGCACCGTGCGGGTGGGCGGCGTGGACGTGCGGGATTATAACCTTGACGTGCTGCGCCGCGAGGTCTCCATGGTGCTGCAGAAGAACGTGTTGTTCAGCGGCACCATTCTGGACAACCTCCGCTGGGGCGATGCCAACGCCACCGAGGAAGAGTGCATCCGCATGGCAAAGCTGGCCTGCGCGGATGAATTCATCCAGCGCTTCCCGGATAAGTACAATACATGGATCGAGCAGGGCGGCTCCAACGTGTCCGGCGGCCAGAAGCAGCGCCTGACCATCGCCCGCGCCCTGCTGCGCAAGCCCAAAGTGCTGATTTTGGACGACTCCACCAGCGCCGTGGATACCGCGACCGATGCCAAGATCCGCAAGGCCTTCCGGGAAGAGATCCCCGGCACGACCAAGATCATCATTGCACAGCGTATCTCCTCGGTGCAGGATGCAGACCGCATTCTGGTGCTGGATAACGGCCAGATCAACGGTCTGGGCACCCACGCAGAGCTGCTGGCGACCAACGCCATCTATCAGGAGGTCTACAACAGCCAGACGCAGGGCGGCGGCGATTTTGACAAGCAGGGAGGTGCGCAGTAATGGCAGTAAAAGAAGTACATGGCCCCGGCCCGCGGGGCGCACGGGGGTCGCGCCCCAAGGTGGAAAACCCGGGCAAGCTGCTGAAGCGCATCATGGATGAGGTGTTCCGCAACTATCTGCCCCACTGCATCCTTGTGCTGATCTGCATTGTGGTCAGTGCGCTGGCCAATGTGCAGGCCAGCCTGTTCTTGCAGACTTTGATGGACGATTACATCGTGCCCATGACCCGCCAGCAGGACCCCAGCTTTGCGCCGCTGGCGGGTGCGCTGGTGCGGATGTGCTGTATCTATTTTGTGGGCATTCTGGCCGCATGGGCCAACGCCCGCATCATGGTCAACGTAACGCAGGGCACGCTGCGCAATCTGCGCACCAAGCTGTTCACCCACATGGAAAGCCTGCCCATCCGGTATTTTGACACCCATCCCCACGGCGATATCATGTCCGTGTACACCAACGACGTGGATACCCTGCGCCAGATGCTCAGCCAGAGCATTCCGCAGCTGGTATCCAGCGTCATCACCATCGTGTCGGTGTTCTTCAGTATGTGTATGCTCAGCTGGCAGCTGACCATCGTTACCATGCTCATGGTGGCGCTGATGCTGTTCTGCTCCAAGCAGATCGCAAAAAGCTCCTCCAAGTACTTCATCCAGCAGCAGCGGGATCTGGGCAAGGTGAACGGCTACATCGAGGAGATGATGGAAGGCCAGAAGGTGGTCAAGGTGTTTACCCACGAACAGCAGACCCTTGCCGGCTTCCGTGCGCTGAACGACCAGCTGAAGGAAAGCGCCAAGCAGGCCAACGCCTTCTCCAACATCATGATGCCGGTCAACGCCCAGTTGGGCAACATCAGTTACGCCATCTGCGCACTGGTTGGTGCAGCCATGGCTGTGGGCGGCGTTGGCGGCATGACCCTTGGCACCGTGGTGGCTTTCCTCAGCCTGAACAAGGGCTTCAATATGCCCATCAGTCAGGTGTCCATGCAGGCCAACAGCGTCATCATGGCACTGGCCGGTGCCGAGCGTATCTTCAAGATGATGGACGAGCCCAGCGAGACCGACGAGGGCTATGTGACGCTGGTGAACGCCAAGTACGACCGTAACGACCAGCTGGTGGAGACGAACGAGCGCACCGGTCTGTGGGCGTGGAAGCACCCCCACCACGATGGCACTACCACCTACCACAAGCTGGCGGGTGACATCACCTTTACGGACGTGGACTTTGGCTATGTGCCGGAAAAAACGGTGCTGCATGACATCAACCTGTATGGCCGTCCGGGGCAGAAGATCGCCTTTGTCGGCTCTACCGGCGCGGGCAAGACCACCATCACCAACCTGATCAACCGCTTCTACGATATTCAGGAGGGCAAGATCCGCTACGATGGTATCAACATCCATAAGATCAAAAAAGCCGACCTGCGCCGCTCGCTGGGCATCGTGCTGCAGGACACCCACCTGTTTACCGGCACGGTGATGGAGAACATCCGCTACGGCCGGCTGGATGCCACCGATGAGGAGTGCATCGCCGCCGCCCGTCTTGCCAATGCCGACGGCTTTATCAAGCGCCTGCCGGAGGGCTACAACACCATGCTGACCGGCGATGGCGCCAACCTCTCGCAGGGACAGCGCCAGCTGCTTGCCATTGCCCGCGCAGCCGTTGCAGACCCGCCGGTGCTGATCCTGGACGAGGCGACCTCCTCCATTGATACCCGCACCGAGGCGCTGGTGCAGCGCGGCATGGACGGCCTGATGTACGGCCGCACCAGCTTTGTCATCGCCCACCGCCTGTCCACCGTCCGCAATGCAGACTGCATCGTGGTGCTGGAGCAGGGCCGCATCATCGAGCGCGGCAGCCACGACGAGCTGATCGCCAAAAAGGGCAAGTATTACCAGCTTTATACCGGTAATCTGGCCGAGAACTAAACAATTTCCCACCTTCGCATAAAGCCGCCGCACAGCCATGCCGCCGTGCGGCGGCGTTTTTTTGCTCTCGTGAAGAAGCAATTCTGGAAAATCCGCAGATTTTCCAGAATTGCAAATATAAAAATAATTTTCCGCTGAAGATGGCCAAAGCGCACGCGGCGGCCATTCAAAATCGTCCGCTCCCCGGTATACAAACGCCCCGGGCTGTGCTAGAATGGAGCAAACGAGTAGAAAAGGCTGGTGAGTGTATGCATCCTTTGACGGAATATCCCCGCCCCGCCATGCGCCGGGACAGCTACGAGAACCTGAACGGCCCGTGGCAGTACGCCATCACCGCTTCGGCACAGCGCCCGGCGGGCTGGGACGGTGAGATCTTAGTGCCCTACGCGCCGGAGTGCCGCACCTCCGGGGTGGGGCGCACATTGCAGCCCGGGCAGTGGCTGCACTATCACCGGTACTTTGCGCCGCCCGCCGGGACGGGCGGACGGGTGCTGCTGCATTTCGGTGCAGTGGACTACGCCTGTGCCGTGCAGGTGAACGGCCATCTGGTGGGCGGTCACCGGGGCGGCTACTGGCCCTTTACGCTGGATATCACCGCGCAGCTCAACGGCACCGGCCGCAACAGCCTGTGGGTGGCGGTGCAGGACCCCACCGGCCACGGCACACAGGCACGGGGCAAGCAGACCTTGCAGCCCGGCGGGATGTTCTACCCCGCGCAGAGCGGCATCTGGCAGACGGTCTGGCTGGAGCGTGTGCCGGAAAACTACATTCAATCTCTCACCGTTACGCCGGACTACGATGCCCGCACCGTGACCGTGAAAGCCCATACCTCTGCACCCGGCGGCGCGGTGAACCTGTGGGCGGTGGTGCGCGCCGGGGGTGTGACCATTGCCGAGGACTGGGGCAGCGATGAGGCCGACCAAGACGGCACGGTGACGCTGCATATCGCGGACGAGTATTTCTTCCCGTGGAGCCCGGACACACCCTTTTTGTACGACCTGACCGTGGGCACTACGCAGGGAGAGGAAGAGCAGTTCGACACTGTGCACAGCTACTTTGCCCTGCGCAAGTGGAGCTGCGCACCGGACGCAAGGGGCGTGCTGCGCTTTTGCCTGAACGATAAGCCCATCCTGCTCAACGGCCTGCTGGATCAGGGCTACTGGCCGGAGGGGCTGTACACCCCGCCTTCGGATGCGGCGGTGGAGCGGGAGCTGAGCGAGGTAAAGGCGCTGGGCTACAACCTGCTGCGCAAGCACGCAAAGCTTGAGCCGCAGCGCTGGTACTACCACTGTGACAAGCTGGGTCTTGTGGTATGGCAGGATATGGTCAACGGCGGCAGCAGGTATAACCTGTGGTTCGTCACCTACCTGACCAATATTTTGCAGCCGCTTATGCGCCGTCTGCCGGACAAAGCACCCCTGTGGGGGCTGCTGAGCCGGGGCAGCGAAAGCAGCCGGGAAGAATACCGCCGGGAGCTGGCAGATACAGTGCAGGCGCTGCGCTGCCACCCCTGCGTGGGCTGCTGGGTGCCCTTCAATGAGGGCTGGGGACAGTACGATGCCGCCGGGGCAGTGCAGGCAATCCGTACGCTGGACGACACCCGCCTTGTGGACGAAGCCAGCGGCTGGTACGATCAGGGCGGCGGGGATGTATACTCCCTGCACAACTACTTCTACCCTTTGCGGGTGCGCCCGCAGACACGCACCGTGGCGCTGAGCGAGTACGGCGGCATTGCGTGGCCCATGCCGGGGCACGAGCCGCCCCGCAAGACCTACGGCTACGGCACAGCCAAAAGCCGGGAGGAGCTGACCGCCCGGTACAAAAAAATGCAGCTGGGCACGGTGCTGCCGCAGCTGCAAAAAGGGCTTTCAGCGCTGGTATACACCCAGCTGACCGACGTGGAGGACGAGGTAAACGGGCTGTTCACCTACGACCGCACCGCCATCAAGCCGGACGCCAACGCCGTCCGCTCGGTGAACGCCGCCCTTGCCGCAGAGTTTGCAAGGGTAGTAAAATAGAAGCCTTTGGCGCGGGACGATTGGAAATGGCCTCAGCTATCGGGTTGCGGCACCCAGCATCCGCTTCGTGCCTTGGGTGGCACTTGCGTCTTGCTGGCCGCTGCCCCAACAACTCCTCCCTGTTTCCGCCACTGGCGGCGGTCGTTGTCGTTGCACTCTGGCAATCTTCAGCGGAAAATATATTCTTATGTTTGGGGCTGTTGCAAAATAAAAATGCGATAGCAACTAGCACAAAGAAATAGTGCAAAAACAGAGACCCGGAACCCTTTTTGAGCCATTTTGGCCCTGAAAAGGTTCCGGGTTTTGTGCATATTTTTTCAGAGAGCTATTTTGCAACGGCCCCTTTTTGGCAGGATGGACTTCGTCATTTTTGACAAACCCCGACAGCCCGGCTTAGAGCCTTCTCCAAAGTTTTTGGCGCATTCTTGACAGTACTTTTCTGATATATTAATATATTAACGACAACTCTCATCTGATATGGTGAGGGATTTCCGTACGGCATTCACAAACTGTATTCATTTTTTCGACTAAGAAAAGGAGAAAAGACCATGGAACTGAGCAGACGTGACTTTATGCGTAGCACCGCCGCCTTTACAGCTGTTGCCAGTGTGCTGGGCACCAGTGGCATCGCCTTTGCCCAGGACGCCGACCAGAACTGTCTGGTCAAGGTGGACAGCCCCGACCGCAATGCGCTGGCCAAGCGTTTCAAGGCCGGCAGTGCTGCCGGGGTGGAGTACTATGCCTACAACCCTCGCCGTTACGCCCCTGCCCTGAAGGGGAAGCTGCCCCTGATCGTTTTCCTCCACGGTGAGGACGGTGTGGGCCCCAACGGCACCCAGCTTACCGCCAACGACGGTGCCACCTTCTACATTTCTGACGAAATGATCCAGAAGAACCCCACCTACCTGTTTGCACCCCAGTGCCCCGGCAAGAACTGGACCGACCCGGACACCGTTACGGCCTTGAAGTCTGCTATCGACAGCTATGTGGCTGCCCACCGCATCGACCCGGACCGTATCTACATCGAGGGTATGTCCATGGGCGGTACCGGTGTCTGGAACATGATCCTGGCCTACCCCTACTACTTTGCCGCTGCCATCCCCATGTGCGGCATGGTGCCTGCCCAGTGGTACAACGACGTCCCCGGCGCCTTTGAGGCCATCAAGAACACCCCTGTCTGGGCCTACCACTGCAAGGATGACCCCGAGATGCCCGAGGCTGAGACCGCCAAGGCTGTGCAGGCCCTGAAGGATGCCGGCTGCTCCTGCGTGAAGTACGAGGGCTTTACCGCCGGTTCCATGCCGGAGCCCCACAAGGTCTGGGAGCGGGTGTACAGCATCGGCACCCCCTATAACTGGATGTTCACCCAGTCCCTCACCCGGACCCAGCACGGCAAGCTAAACCCCAACATGATGTTCAGTCACTACCCGGTAAAGTACAACATCACCCGTGTTATGGACTTTGGCATGGACACCCTGTGGGTGCTGGATCTGGGCAAGGAAGCCCTGGTCATTGACACCGCCATGGGCGGCTCCGGCGCAGCAGACCTCTACGCCTACCTGCGGGAGAACGTGCTGACCAACCCTGACGCAGAGCTGGATATCCTGCTGACCCATAAGCACGGCGACCACATTCTGGGCATTCCCTCCCTGCTGAAGTCCGGCAAGGTCCGCCGCACCTATATCCACCCCGATGACCGTGAGGACCTGATCTCCAGCATGCAGAAATTCTTCGGTCTCACCGCCGAGGACCTGAAGCTGGTGAACATCGTAGATGGTGACACGGTCCGCATCGGCTCTGAGGAGCTGGAAGTGGTGGACGTGCCGGGCCACACCAAGGGCTCTGTGGTGTTCTTCTACAAGGACTACATCTTTACCGGTGACGCCGTTGGTTCTGGCGACCTGTTCATGATGGAAGCTGCCACCGACACCTATCTGCCGAGTCTGGAGCACTTCATGGCAGAGGTGCTGCTGCGGAACGAGGATGTGGACTACGAGCTGCTGACGGGCCACTGGGAGAACCTGAACCCCTTCAGCGTGGAGTACCTCCGCCATATGCTCATTCTGGTTAAGGGCGTCATCCGGGGCGATATTCCCATCGGCTACTACACCCGCAAGCCCGGCCGCTGGGCAGGCTACTTGGATGCCAACATCTTCTACCCCTACGCTGTCCTCAGCTACGAGAACGAGAAGTGATGTACGCTAAGACTCTGTTTCCCTGGCGGCATTCCCTGACTTTCTAACATATAAAGCAGACCCGGCACCGGCTCCGAAAGAGCCTGCCGGGTCTGCTTTGTAGTTCTATAATAAAAAATGGGGTCGGGATTTTTCCCGACCCCATTTTGCGATTTTTATACTGTTATCAGCTGTTGGCGCTGGTGTCGTTCACGATCTTGGCGGCGGGCAGTTTGCTCATGGCAGAGCTGCTCAGGGTGCTCGCCAGCTGGGCACCGTAGGCGGCAAGGGCGTCGTCCAGCTCCTCGCCCTTCAGGTCGCTCAGGATCTGGCTGCGCAGAGCGTCCAGCGTGGAAACGCCCAGCGGGTCCAGACGGACGGCCAGCATCAGGGCATAGCCGGAGTACTGGATGGCGGCTGCCTGCCCGTAGGCAAGGCCGCGCAGGGTATCGGCGGCACCCTCCTGTGTAAAGGCGTCGGTCAGGTCGCTTTCGCTCAGCAGGTCGGTCTGCAGGGTGCTGGTGGAGGGAACCTCTGCATCCAGCACAGCACAGATCCCGGTCAGTGCGCTGCTTGCGATGCTGTTAAAGGTGGTCAGCTGGCTGGAAGTGTCCTCCGGGGCGCTGGCGTTGTAGCTGTCCGCAGCTTTCTGGGCAAGGGAGAGCATCTCGGCCTTCTGGTCATCGCTGGCAAAGGCGAAGGTGCTGGTGTTGTACAGCGGCACGGTGATAAAGCCGATCTCGTACATGGTGCTGTCCAGATGCTCGGTCAGCTCGCCGTCCTCCACAGGGGTCTCGCCGTTTTTACCGTAGACAAGATCCAGCAGCAGGGTGTGCTTGTACTGCAGCTGCTGGAACAGCTTCAAAGTCTCCAGCCCGATGCCGTTGGCGGTGTAGGTGTCGCCGTAGTTATCCATCAGCTGCTGGGCGTAGCTGTCGGCGGCGGACTTCTGCTCCTCGGTCAGCTCGCCGCCCAGCTCGGTAAAGCGGGCATCCACAGCGGCAAGGGTCTGCAGGGTCTCCAGCGTCTTTTGCGCCACATAGTCGCTTACCACGGCGGTCTCGCCGGTGTCGGCATCGGTGGTGATGGTGGCCTTAAGGAAGGACTTTACCTTGCTGGCGTCCTGCTCAGAGCCTGCCAGCTGTGCAGCCTGCTGATAGGCATCGTACTGCGCCAGCAGATATAAGCCGCTGGTCACCTCAAAATCGCCGATCTTGCCCACGGTGTCCGGGGTGGAGAATACACAGCCTACAAGGCTGACGGTCAGTGCAAGTGCGCATACCAGCGCAAGCAGTTTCTTTTTCATTGGTTTGGCTCCTTGTTGTTCAAAATGGCATCCATGGCTTTCAGGATGCTTTGCAGCAGTTCCAGCGGCTTTTCGTCCGGCTGCAATACCACCGAGAGATAGGGTTTGCTGCCCGCTCCGGCGGTGACACGGCCATTGAAAGCCTGCAGCAGGCCGCGGATCATGGCAAGTTCCAGCGTTTCCAGATTCAGCACGAGGGTGTCCTTCTTCTGGGTCACCTCGTACACGCCCACGGCGGCGGCCTGCACGCGGACGAGGGAGACGTTGACCAGATCACTCACTGAGGGCGGCGGGTCACCGTAGCGGTCAATGAGCTCGTCCAGCACATCGGCGGCGTCCTCCGGGGTCTGGATGGCGGCAATGCGCTTGTAAGCTTCGATGCGCCCCGCGCCGTCCGGGATATACTTTTCCGGGATAAAGGCGTCCACCCGCAGGTCCACAAGACAATCGCTCTTGTCCCGCTGGACAGGCTCGCCCCGTGCCCGGGAGATGGCCTGTCCCAGCATTTTGACGTAGAGGTCGTAGCCCACGGCTTCCATGTGGCCGTGCTGGCTGTGCCCCAGCAGACTGCCCGCGCCGCGGATCTGCAGATCCCGCATGGCGATGCGGAAGCCGGAGCCGAAAGCGGTAAACTCCCGGATGGCGGAAAGCCGCTTCTGGGCGATATCGGTCAGGGTCTTGTCCCGGCGGAAGGTGAAGTAGGCGTAGGCTTTGCGGCCGGAGCGTCCCACCCGCCCACGGATCTGGTACAGCTGTGCCAGACCCATGCGGTCGGCATCCTCAATGATGAGGGTGTTGCAGTTGCGCACATCAATGCCGGTCTCGATGAGGGTGGTGCAGACCAGAATGTCGATCTCGCCGTTCAGCAGGTGCTGCCACACGGGGTTCAGCTCTTCTTCGGTCATCTTGCCGTGGGCAATGCCTACCCGCGCACCCGGCACCATCTGGCTGACATGGGCGGCGCAGGATTCAATGTTGTCCACCCGGTTGTGCAGGTAGTACACCTGCCCGCCCCGGGCAAGCTCTTTCTTCATGGCTTCGGCAAGGATGACATCGTTATATTCCAGCACAAAAGTCTCCACCGGCTGCCGCTCGATGGGCGGCTGCTCGATGGTGGAAAGATCCCGGATGCCGCTCATGGCCATGTTCAGGGTGCGGGGGATGGGGGTAGCCGACAGGGTGAGCATATCCACCCCGATGAAGTTCTCCTTCAGCTTTTCCTTGTGCTTCACGCCAAAGCGCTGTTCCTCGTCGATGATGACAAGACCGAGGTCGTGGAACTTTACGTCTTTAGAGAGCAGCCGGTGGGTGCCCACCACGATATCCACGCTGCCGGCCTGTAAGCCGCGTAACGTCTCCTTTTGCTGCTTGGCGGTGCGGAAGCGGGACAGCATCCCGATCTTCACCGGGAAAGCCTCCATGCGGGAGAGCAGGGTGTTGTAGTGCTGCCATGCCAGCAGGGTGGTGGGTGCCAGCAGGGCGCATTGCTTGCCGCCCATGATGCACTTGAAGGCGGCGCGCAGCGCCACCTCGGTCTTGCCCACGCCAACATCGCCGCAGAGCAGCCGATCCATGGGGTAGCCCTTTTCCATGTCCTGCTTGATCTCGGCGGTGGCGTGCAGCTGGTCGTCCGTTTCATCGTAGTCAAAGCGGGTCTCAAAGTCCCGCTGCCAGTCGCCGTCCGGCGGGAAGGCGTAGCCCGTGGCCTGACGACGGCGGGCGTAAAGCTCGATCAGCTCCTGCGCCATCTCCTCGGTGGCCTTTTTCACCTTGGCGCGGGTGCGCTGCCACTCGGTACCGCCCAGCTTTGCCAGCTTTACCTTTTCCTCGTCGCCGGGGGCGGTGTAGCGGCTGAGCAGATCCAGCTGGGTCACCGGCACATACAGCACGTCCGAGCCGGAATACTGCACCTTGAGGTAGTCCTTGGTAGCGCCCTGCACTTCCAGCCGCTGGATACCGGCGTACATCCCGATGCCGTGGCTCTGGTGCACCACATAGTCCCCGGGCTTGATGTCCGAAAGGCTGGACAGGGCGTTTTTATTCTTCTTGCGCTTTTTGGCTTCGGCGGCGGCTTCCTCGTCCAGCCCGTGGCGGCGGCTGGAAAGCACCGCTGCGTGGGCAAAGGGAAAGGTACACCCGGCGGTCAGGTGTCCGGGCAGCACCTGCAAAATGCCCTTGGCGGGGCGCACATCCCGGCTCATGCTCACGGAATAGCCCTTGTCGGCAAGGTCGCGGGTCAGGGCAGCTGCGCCCTTGGGCGTACCGGCAAACAGGGTAACGGCGTAGCCTTGAGCGATGAGCGGGTCGAGATCCTCCCGCAGGGAGGCAAGGTCGCCGTTCCAGTTGGGGGCGGCAAAGGCTTCGGCGTTGATGAGGTCTTTCAGCTTGAACTCGTTCATCCCGCGCAGGAAATTCTCACACAGCAGGGTGCTGTGGTTCTGGGCGGCAATGACAAGATCGTCCATGGTCTGGTACAGCACATCCAGCCCGGGGCAGAGTACGCCTTCTTCCAGTAGTCCGGTCAGCTCCTCGCTGCGGCGGAACTCAGTGGCCTTTTGGGCATCCCGGATGCCGCCAACTTCATCCAGAATGAACAGCGGCGCGTCCAGATGGTCCAGCAGCGTGGCGGGGGCAGGGTAGCGGATGCCGTAATATTTATCCATGGCCTCCGGCATCATGCCGGAATCCAGCTGGGAAAGATCGGCTTCGGTGGCCTTTTCCAGCGCGGTGCGGTGCTTGCCGCGCGCCTTTTTGATGGCATTGCGCAGCGCTTCGGCGGTTTCGGCGGTGCTGCCGAACAGCACCTCGCGGGCAGGGGAGAGGTATATTTTTTCCAGTGCGCCGTCCCGCCGCTGGGTCAGCAGGTCAAAGGAGGACATGGAATCGATCTCGTCGTCCCAGTACTCCACGCGGGCGGGCTGACGCATATCCGGCGCGTAGATATCCACGATATCGCCGCGCACGCTGAACTGTCCCGGGCCGTCCACCTGACTGCGCCGCACATACCCGGCGGCAAACAGACGCGCCACCAGCGCTTCGCGGTTATACACCATTCCGGGCTTTAAGGTGAGGGTGTTCTGGATGAATTCTGCCCGGGGCACGGTGTACTGCAAAAGGGCTTCGGCGGGCACGCAGACGGCCTGCAGCCGCCCGCCTGCCAGTGCACCCAGCACCGAAAGGCGGCGGTACTCGTATTCGCGGCCTGCACCCTCCACCGGGCGCAGCATAAAGTCCCGGGGCGGGAACACTGCAGCAGTAAGCCCCAGCGCCTTGAGGTCGTCCGCAAAGTGGGTGGCTTCGGCCTCGCCGGGGGTCACGATGCACAGCACCCGCCCAAGGTCCTTTTGCAGGGCGGCATACAGCAGCGCCCGGCCTGCGGGCGGCAGACCGAACAGCGCCGCCGGCCCTGCCGAGCCAAAGCTTGCGGCGACCTTCTGATATTCCGGTGTGGCCTTGAGTAAGGCTTCGTACATGGAAAAACCTCCTTTCCTGTCAGGATGCGGGAGAATGATTTTTACCCGTTATACTTGCTCTGCGCCAGACTTAGCTTACCGTCCATGATGAGCTTTGCGGCGGCTTCAAGGTCGGGGTAGCGGTCGGTGATGGCCTTGGCGTCCTCCGGCGGGAACTTGCCCAAAACCCATGCGGCAAGGTCGTAGTCCGGGTGGGGCTTTGCGCCGATGCCGATGCGGATGCGGGGGAAGTTCTCCCCACCCAGACGGGCAATGATGCTCTTCAGGCCGTTGTGCCCGCCCGCAGAGCCGGAGGGACGGATGCGCAGCTTGCCGGGTGCCTGCGTAATGTCATCGCACAGCACCAGCACATGGTCGGCGGGAATCTTGAAAAAGCCCGCCATAGGGGCGATGGAATCGCCGGAGAGGTTCATGTAGGTCAGGGGCTTCAGCAGCACTACCTTGTGGCCGTCCACCTCGCCCTGTCCCCACAGGCCTTGGAACTTGGTCTTGGACACAGAGATATGCCACTTGTCGGCCAGCGCGTCCAGCGCGGCAAAACCGGCGTTGTGGCGGGTGCCATCGTACTTTGCTTCGGGATTGCCCAGCCCCGCAATGAGCCAGATATCGTTTTCATTCATGATATGATAATACCTTTTCCTGATAATAGTGTGATACAACATCTAAGTATAACATACGCGCGCGCAAAAAGATATACATTATAAGCAAAAAATGCCCCCGTGCCGCAGGGCACAGGGGCAAAAGGGCTTGTTACAGGTTCAGCGTGATGGCAGCGGCCTTCCAGCGGCCGTCCTCCTTCACCATGGTGATGGTGCCGGATACCTGCGCGGCGGCGGTGCTGTCCGTGGCGGTCAGCAGGGTGGCAGAAAAGTCGTAGCAGTTTTCTGTCCCGGCGCGCTTTTTCAGGGTGAGGTCAGTGGGCACCAGCTTGTCGCCGGACTGCCCTGCCAGCGCGGTGATGCGGGTGGGCAGGCGGTTTGCCATGACTTTATTCAGACAGTCGGCTGTCATGGCATCGCCCAGCTGCGCCTGAAGAAAGGCGTACAGCCCATCAGTATCTACCGCAACAAGCCCCGGTTCACTGCCGGCGGGCGCGGCGGCATCCACGGCCTGCTCCACGGCAGAGGAGCAGGAGAGCAGCTGCTGCACCACGAACTCCGCCTGCTTTTTGGCGGGGTCGCTGCGCAGACGGGTCAGGGCGAACACGGCGGCAACAGCCGCGAAGAAAAGGACAAGGCTCAGCGCCTGCTTGCGAAAGTTTTCAGACTTCATACGCAGCTCCCTTCCGGCAGAGGTTTATTTGCTCTGCTCGTTTTCCAGTTTCTGCTTTTTGGCGATGTAGGCTTCCATCTTGGGCTCTGCCCAGCCGTCCAGATTGGTCTGGCGCTCCCGGGCGATGCCCAGTGCCTGCGCGGGCACATCCTTGGTGATGGTGCTGCCGGCGGCGGTGTAGGCACCATCGCCCACCTTGACCGGAGCCACAAGGTTGGTGTTGCAGCCGATGAAGCAGTAATCACCGATCTGGGTGCGGAACTTATCCTTGCCGTCGTAGTTGCAGGTGACGGTGCCGCAGCCGAAGTTGCAGTACTTGCCCACATCGCTGTCGCCGATGTAGGTCAGGTGGCTCACGGTGTTGCCGCGGGCAAAGTTGGAGTTTTTGGTCTCCACATAGGCGCCCAGATGCACGCCGTAGTCGGTAACGGTGTTCACCCGCACATGGGTGAAGGGGCCGATGTTGTTGTGGGGGCCGATATGGCTGCCGTAGATCTGGCTGGCGTTGACGGCAGTGCCCTCGTCCACGGTGCTGTCCTCGATCAGGGTGTTGGGGCCGATGACGCAGCCTGCGCCGATGACCGTCTTGCCCCGCAGGATGGTGCCTGCAAGGATCACAGCACCCGGGGCAATGACCACCTCCGGGTCGATCTGCACGGTGCGGCTGTTGATGACAACGCCGTTTGCAATGTGCTGCACAAGGATGTCCTCGCGGGCAGCCTCGGCGGCGTCCAGCTGTGCCAAAGCAGCGGCGCGGGCCTGTTCAGAAATAGGATTCGGCATGAAAAAATCTCCCTTCCCACCAAAGCGCGCGGCGGAAGAGAGACAGAAAAGGCGACCGGAAAATTGTTGCCTGTCCGCCCCAGCACCCCCGCTGCGGAAAGCTTTGTTCCGACAAAATAGAATTTGAAAAGTTACAGGGATAGAAAGTTGTATCCAACAGGACGAGAAATCGCGTGTACAAACAAAAAACCTCTCGAACTTTCTCCCATTCTATACTACCTTAAAACTTGGAGAAATTCAAGAGATTTGCATAAAAAATAACAGACAAATTCGGGATTTTGCATGGTGGAAAGGAATGGATTTTCTGGTATAATAGTTTAGCATTCACAAAACAATGTTCATCGTACGTAAAAGACAAGGCAAACGATGAGACCACGGCTGCTATGCCGCCGGTCACGAATGGGAGGTAAACAACGCATGAGCAAAAAGTATCTGTACTACTTCAGCGAAGGCAATGACGCTTTCGGCGGTGACAAGGTCACCATGAAGAACACGCTGGGCGGCAAGGGTGCCGGTCTGGCCGAGATGACCGCAGCCGGTATGCCGGTGCCGCAGGGCTTCACCATCACCACCGACGCCTGCACCCAGTACTACGCAGACGGCCGTCAGATCAATGCCGACATCACTGCTGACATCTTTGAGCACCTCAAGGGTCTGGAAGAGATCACCGGCAAGAAGTTCGGCGACAACACCAACCCCCTGCTGGTCTCCGTCCGTTCCGGCGCACGTCAGTCCATGCCCGGCATGATGGACACCATCCTGAACCTGGGCCTGAACGACGAGGCTGTTGAGGGTCTGGCCAAGAAGACCAACAACGCCCGCTTTGCATACGACTGCTACCGCCGCTTCGTGCAGATGTTCGCCGACGTCGTTATGATGGTCCCGAAGAGCCTGTTCGAGGTCGAGATCGACAAGATGAAGGAAGCCAAGGGCGTCAAGAACGACGTGGACCTGACTGCTGACGACCTGAAGGAACTGGTCGGCACCTTCAAGAAGATCTACGAGGAGAACGAAGGCCGTCCCTTCCCGCAGGATCCCCGTGATCAGCTGATCGAGGCTGTCAAGGCCGTGTTCCGCAGCTGGGATAACCCCCGTGCAAACGTCTACCGTAAGATGAACGAGATCCCCTACGAGTGGGGCACCGCTGTCAACGTGCAGCAGATGGCCTTTGGTAACTCCGGCGACCGTTCCGGCACCGGCGTTGCATTCACCCGTGACCCCGCCACCGGCGCTAAGAAGCTGATGGGCGAGTACCTGATCAATGCACAGGGCGAGGACGTTGTTGCCGGCGTGCGCACTCCTTCTCCCATCAGCCACCTGAAGGATCAGATGCCTGAGGTGTACGATCAGTTCGTTGAGATCGCTACCCGTCTGGAGAACTACTTCCGCGATATGCAGGATATGGAGTTCACCATTGAGGACGGCCACCTGTATATGCTGCAGACCCGTAACGGCAAGCGTACCGCACAGGCTGCTCTGCAGATCGCCTGCGATCTGGTGGACGAGGGCATGATCACCGAGCAGGAGGCTGTCCTGCGCGTGGAGCCCAAGCAGCTGGATACCCTGCTGCATCCCCAGTTCGATGCTGCTGCCCTGAAGGCTGCAGAGGTCGTCGGCAAGGGTCTGGCAGCTTCTCCCGGTTCTGCCTGCGGTCAGATCGTCTTTACTGCTGAAGAGGCAGAGGAGATGGTCAAGTCCGGCAAGATGAAGAAGGTCGTTCTGGTGCGTCTGGAGACCAGCCCCGAGGATATCGTGGGTATGCAGGTCTCTCAGGGCATCCTGACCGTCCGCGGCGGCATGACCAGCCACGCAGCCGTTGTTGCCCGTGGTATGGGCACCTGCTGTGTCTCCGGCTGCGGCAATGACAACGAGGTCAAGATCGATGAGGAGGCAAAGACCTTCGAGATCAACGGCCACAAGTTCGTCGAGGGCGACTGGATCTCCATCGACGGCTCCACCGGCAACATCTACGGCGAGCAGGTCGCTACCGTGGCCGCTACCGGCAACAAGAACTTCAACCGCTTCATGGGCTGGGCAGACGCAGCTCGTCAGCTGCTGGTCATGACCAACGCCGATAACCCGCGCGACGCACAGCAGGCAGTGGATCTGGGTGCTGAGGGCATCGGCCTGTGCCGTACCGAGCATATGTTCTTCGCTGAGGACCGCATCAAGGCTGTCCGTGAGATGATCTGCGCACGTACCGTGGAAGAGCGCGAGGCTGCTCTGGCCAAGGTCGAGCCGTTCCAGCAGGGCGACTTCGAGGCCATGTACCGCATCATGGGTGAGCGCCCGATGACCATCCGTTATCTAGACCCGCCCCTGCACGAGTTCCTGCCCACCAAGGACGAGGACATCAAGGAGCTGGCTGCCGACATGGGCATGACCTACGAAGACCTGAAGAACGTGGTTGCTTCTCTGCACGAGTTCAACCCCATGATGGGTCACCGTGGCTGCCGTCTGGCTGTTACCTACCCCGAGATCGCTGCTATGCAGACCCGCGCTGTGATCAAGGCTGCTCTGAACGTCTCTGCTGAGACCGGCCATGTGATCACCCCGCACATCATGATCCCGCTGGTCGGCGAGGTCAAGGAGCTGAAGTTCGTTAAGGACGTTGTGGTCAAGGTTGCTGACGAGCTGATCGCTGCTGCTGGTGTTGACATGAAGTATCAGGTCGGTACCATGATCGAGATCCCCCGTGCAGCCCTGACTGCCGGCGAGATCGCCAAGGAGGCTGAGTTCTTCAGCTTCGGCACCAACGACCTGACCCAGATGACCTTCGGCTTCAGCCGTGATGACGCTGCCAAGTTCCTGGGCGCATACTACGAGAACAAGATCTACGAGAGCGATCCGTTCCAGCATCTGGATCAGATCGGCGTCGGCAAGCTGGTCAAGATGGCTGCTCACGACGGCCGCGAGACCCGCCCCGATCTGGGTCTGGGCATCTGCGGCGAGCACGGCGGCGACCCCACGAGCGTGGAGTTCTGCCACAACGTCGGTCTGGACTACGTCAGCTGCTCTCCCTTCCGTGTGCCTATCGCACGTCTGGCTGCTGCTCAGGCTGCTATCAAGAACCCCCGCAAGTAATTGCGTGAGCGCTTGAAAAAGCACAAATAAAGCAAACGAACCGCCCCGGTTTCCACAGCAGGAAGCCGGGGCGGTTTTTGTATTGCGGTATCCACCCGTGCGGGCGTTTATTTGCAAACTGTTCAAAATTACCACAAAGAATTGCCACGATTATCTGGCATAATAAGGGTGCACTCAGGGAGAACGGAACGGACATCCCCCATAACCTCCGAAAGGTTCTCCCCGCAAATGCCCATGCAGGCACATTTCCCTGCGGGTGCAGCCGCAGCAGCGGTGCACAGCAGGCCCATAAAAACTGTCTCCCGTTTCTATGCGAGGCAATAGCCAGGACGGCGGACAGACTACCAAATCCCTCCTGATCAAGCCGCAATGTTCAGGGGTTCCTAATACAGCAGGCAGTGTCGCTTTCCTCCTCCTTTCCACGACACTGCCTGCTTTTTGTTTGTATATTTATATCGACAAAACGAAAATACCGGAGCATCTGCAGATGCTCCGGTATTTTATATTGCTCGGTCGTTTTGATCTGTTACTGCCCGGCGGGGAGTTCCTTCTCCCGCTCTTCTTTCAGGATGGCGGTGGCGCGCTGCATGGTGGCAGCGGCGCGGCGCAGTTCTTCATCCCCAAGCTCGGCGCGCATCCGGCGGTAGCAGCGCTGCAAAAGCGCCTGCTCCTCTGCCATCAGCTCCACCGCCTTGCTGGAAAGTTCCACATAGGTGCGCCCGGCCTCGCGGTCGGTCTTCCATGCCACAAAGCCGTTGTCCTGCAGCTTCTCGATGCCCTTGGAAAGCTCGGTCATCCGCACTCCCATAGCGGCGGCAAGGTCCGCAAGATAGAGCTTTTCGCCGGGGCGTGTCTCCTGCTCTACCTTGATATAATACAGGATGAGATAATCTGCCCGCTGGATGGTGCTGAACACCTTATCCACGTTGAGCTCGTGGAGGAAGAACCATTCCCCCTGATGCTGCTGCATTTCTTCCATGCCGATGCCCTCCCTTTATGCCCGCTGGCTGCGCGGGATATAATCGTGGGTGCCGCCAAGGCTCTTGTAGGCCGGGCGGATGATCTTGTTGGCGCTGAGCAGCTCCTCGATGCGGTGGGCGCTCCAGCCCATGACGCGCGCGACGGCAAACAGCGGAGTGTACAGTTCCATGGGGATGCCCAGCATCTCGTACACAAAGCCGCTGTAAAAGTCCACGTTGGGGCTGACGCCCTTGAAGATCTTGCGCTCCTGCGCGATAAGCTGCGGTGCCATGCGCTCGATGCGGGTGTAGAGGGAAAGCTCCTTGTCTCGGCCCTTTTCGTGGGCAAGCTGCTCCACATAGCCCTTGAACACCACCTCGCGCGGGTCGCTCAGGGAGTAGACGGCGTGACCCATGCCGTAGATCAGCCCCTTGCGGTCAAAGGCTTCGCCATGGAGCAGCTTTTTCAGGTAGGCTTCCAGCTCCTCGTCGTCCTCGAGGTCGTGGAGGTTGTCGCGGATGTTCTGCATCATGTGCATGACCATCAGGTTAGCACCGCCGTGGCGCGGGCCCTTGAGGGAGCACAGCGCCGCCGCCATGGCCGAGTAGGTGTCGGTGCCGGAGGAGGTGACCACGCGGGTGGTAAAGGTGGAGTTGTTGCCGCCGCCGTGCTCGGCGTGCAGCAGCAGCGCCACGTCCAGCACGCGGGCCTCCAGCGGGGTGTACTGCATATCCGGGCGCAGCATCCGCAAAAAGTTCTCTGCGGTGGAAAGGCTGGGGTCCGGGCGGTGGATATACATACTGGCGTCTTTTTCGTAGTGGTTATAGGCGTGGTAGCTGTACACCGCCAGCATGGGGAAGATGCCCGCCAGCTGGATGCTCTGGCGCAGCACGTTGGAGGTGTCCAAGTCCGCCGCCTTGGGGTCGTAGGAGGCCAGCGTCAGCACGCTGCGCGCCATGCTGTTCATGATATCGTGGCTGGGCGCTTTCATAATGACATCGCGGGTAAAGTTGGTGGGCATGGTGCGGCACTCGCCCAGCACCGCGCAGAACTGTTCCAGCTGCTCCGGGGTGGGCAGCTGGCCAAACAGCAGCAGATATCCCGCCTCCTCAAAGGCAAAGCGGCTGCCGCGGCTGCCGTTGATCAGGTCTTTTACGTCATAGCCGCGGTACAGCAACTGACCGTCTGCCGGGTGCTTGACCCCATCCACATACTGGAACGCCCGGATATCCGAGATGTTGGTCAGACCTGCTAGCACGCCCTTGCCGGTCTCATCGCGCAAGCCCGCCTTGACCCCGAACTCCCGGTAGAGGTCCTTGGGGATGCGGTCGTGCTCTGCACAAAGGGGCTGCTGCTGGTCGAAGTAGCTTAATACATTCTGCAAATGATCCATGTGTCTGGCTGCTCCTTTCCTGTTCGTTCGTATCAGTTTCTCGTTTTATAATAACTTTTATATTACAGAACGGATATTTCAGTGTCAACCAACCATTTGTAAACAAAAATAAAACAATTCAGCCGTAGGGGTCGTACAAATCGTACTCCTCGGTCTCCTGATGCTTCTCTTCCAGCACCCGGATGGCCTGCTCCAAGGCGCTCTGAGAGCAGCCGCTCTCGCTTACCAGCGCATGGACGGCGGCGGCAAGGTCGCCGTCAAACAGGGTGTCCAGCCGCTGCCGCATACAGTACACGCCGTACGCCCGCCGGGTGACCAGCGGCACATACACATTGCAGTTGCCCTGCTTTGCCGACCTGACCCAGCCTTTTTCCTCCAACCGGTAAAGAAAATTCAGCACCGTAGCCGCCGCCCAGCCGGTGGCCTTGAGCTTCTGGCTGATGTCCCGCCGCGCCGCCGCGCCCGGGCACGCCCACACGGCCAACATCACCTGTTCTTCCGCCGCCGAAAGCGGCCGCAGGGTATCCGGTAAGCCGTACATCTGTTGTACCTCCGTAAATTTTACGAACTCCCTCAGTCACGGCTACGCCGTGACAGCCCCCTCGGAGATGGGGCCTTTGGCATAGCGGTAAAGTTTCCAGCTGAAGCGCAAAGTATCCGGTTGCGCCAGAGGCTCCCTCTCCGAGGGAGCTGGCAAAACCGTCAGGTTTTGACCGAGGAAATTTTCTTTTACGTTTGTCTCAGTATTCCCAGTATACCGCATTTTCGCTAAAGGTGCAAGGGTGGAAAATCCGCATGGAACCAAGGGATAGTACATATCTTTTACAATTGTCTTATATTTTGTCCCTGCACGGCGTACATTTGTATGCTTTGTGCCATCAGGCGGGGTACAGGGGCCATATCTTTGTGCAAAGATGCTCTTGTTTTCGGCATGGAAAAACCGGTATACTACGGCTACGGAAAGTAACAGACGCACCGCAAAACAGGCGGTGCTGCGTGATAGGCGCATCACAGAAAAAGGAGAGGTTCATTATGGCACGAGTATATAACTTCAGCGCAGGTCCCAGTATGCTGCCCGAAAAGGTGCTGCGGCAGGCACAGGCCGAGCTGCTGGAATACGGCGACAGCGGCCAGAGCGTCATGGAGATGAGCCACCGCAGCAAGTGGTTCGACGCCATCATCAAGGACACTGAAGCCACGCTGCGCCGGGTAATGAACATCCCCGATAACTACAAGGTGGGCTTCTTTCAGGGCGGCGCTACCCAGCAGTTTGCCATGGTACCGCTGAACTTTATGACCACCGGCAAGGCGGACTATATCGTGTCCGGCAACTTCTCGGGTCTGGCTGCCAAGGAAGCCGCCAAGTTCGGTGAAGCCAAGATCGTAGCGTCCAGTAAGGATAAAAACTTCACTTATATCCCGGATGTAAACGCCATTGACTACGACAAGGACGCCAGCTACATCCACATCTGCCAGAACAACACCATTTTCGGCACCCAGTTTGTGGAGCTGCCGCAGGTGGAGGGCGTGCCGCTGGTGGCAGATATGAGCTCCATGATCCTTTCCAAGCCCGTGGATGTCAGCAAGTACGGCTGCATCTACTTTGGCGTGCAGAAGAACGTAGCCCCCGCCGGCATGGCCATTGCCATCATCCGGGACGACCTGCTGGGTCACGCCGCAGACAACGTACCCACCATGATGAACTACACCACCCTGCTGGCGAAGGACAGTATGTACAACACCCCGCCGTGCTGGTGCATCTACATGACCGGTCTGGTGCTGAAGTATCTGGAAAACGACATCGGCGGTCTTGCCAATATGCAGAAGATCAACGAAGCCAAGGCCAAGGTACTGTACGACTATCTGGACGGGCAGGAGTTCTTCACGAACCCTGTGGAGCACCGCTACCGCAGCACCATGAACGTCACCTTCACCAGCCCTAACCCGGACATGGACAAAAAGTTCTGCGCCGAGGCTGCCGAGGCGGGCTTTGTGAACCTGAAGGGCCACCGTCTGGTAGGCGGTATGCGCGCTTCCATCTATAACGCCATGCCTGCTGAGGGCGTGGACAAGCTGGTGGACTTCATGGAGAAGTTCCGCAAAGAGAATGCATAAAGATCAGCATTCTCGCCCTCTCCGTCATCACTTTCGTGATGCCACCTCTCCCAAAGGGAGAGGCTTTGGCAGTCCATGCAAACTTCATCTTTATGCCAAGGGCTCTCCCTTTGAGGAAAGACTTCCCCCGCTCCGGGGGAAGATATCGCGCAGCGACAAAAGGGGGAATCTGGACGCGAAGCGGCCTGAGAGGGCGAGCACGCTTACAATTTACAGCTGGAACGAGGTTTTTTATATGTACACCATCAAAACGCTCAACGCCATCAGCCCGGTGGGGCTGGCAAAGCTGCCCAAGAACCAGTTCGATGTCACGGTGGATGCCGACGCTCCGGACGGTATTCTGGTGCGCAGCGCCGACCTTTTGAACACCACCTTCAACGATAACCTGCTGGCTATCGCCCGCGCCGGTGCGGGTGTGAACAACATCCCGTTGGAGCGCTGCAGCGAGCAGGGCATCGTGGTGTTCAACACCCCGGGTGCCAACGCCAACGCCGTGGCAGAGCTGGTCGTCGGGATGCTCATTGCGGGCAGCCGTAACGTGGCAGCCGCCGCCCAGTGGTGTCAGGGATTGGCTGGTGACCCCGCCATGGCCAAGAGCGTGGAAAAGGGTAAAAAGCAGTTTGTGGGCAACGAGATCAAGGGCAAGACCCTTGGCGTCATCGGTCTGGGTGCCATCGGCTCCCGGGTGGCAAACTGCGCCATCGAGCTGGGCATGGAGGTCTACGGCTACGACCCCTACATCTCCATTGAAGCCGCATGGAACCTGAGCAGTCAGGTGCACCACTGCGTAAACCTGAACGATATGCTGCCCCTGTGCGACTACATCACCATCCATGTGCCCTACCTGCCCACCACCAAGGACACCATCAACGCCCAGACCCTTGCCCTGTGCAAGGACGGCGTCAAGATCCTGAACTACGCCCGCGGCGAGCTGGTGAACACCGCCGCCCTGCTGGAAGCCATGGACAGCGGCAAGGTGTCCGGCTACATGACCGACTTCCCCTCCGAAGCCATTCTCGGCCATCCCGGCATCGTGTGCACCCCGCATCTTGGCGCTTCCACCCCGGAAGCCGAGGACAACTGCGCCGTCATGGCGGCGCAGGAGCTGAGCGACTACCTGCGCAACGGCAACATTGCCCACTCGGTCAACCTGCCGGAGGTGCACCAGCCCCGCGCCGGCGGCAAGCGCATCTGCATCATCCACAAAAACGAGCCGGGCATGATCAGCCAGATCACCGCCCTGACCACCGAAGCCGGCCTGAACATCGAAAACATGGTGAACAAGAGCAAAAAGAACATGGCCTACACCATGCTGGACGCCACCGGTGCCGTGGATGCCCGCCTGAGCGAGAAGCTGAGCAGCATCCCCGCCGTGATCCGGGTACGCATCCTGTAAGCGGGAAAGCAGCGGACAGGCTGCGAATCATAGAATAAAGATCCCCCTGCAAGCCTTTAAGTGCCTGCAGGGGGATTTTTGTGCTCCTACTATTCCGCGTTACACCCCAAAGAACTCTTTGGCAATGTCAGCGCTGCGCTTGGCGTCCTTCGCGTACCAGTCCGCGCCGATCTTCTCGGCGTATTCCGGGGTCAGCACGGCACCGCCCACCATGATCTTGCAGTCCAGTTTGGCCGCGTGCAGGGCGGCGATAGTCTCCTCCATGCTTTTCAGGGTGGTGGTCATCAGGGCCGAAAGCCCTACCAGATGCACGTCCTTTTCCCGCACGGTGTCCACCACCGTCTCCACCGGCA